>JACCDN010852025.1_pt1 | contig 19688 bp, 10 predicted proteins | sample 7441691 | NCBI WGS metagenome assembly JACCDN01 (sample SAMN15323439, study PRJNA562643) | freshwater metagenome | isolation source: river surface water | place: USA:Blue River Watershed | collected 2017-08-16 | reverse complement strand
GCGAGCGGTGCCGTGGCCAATACTGAGATAGCCTTTGCACCAGTGATCAACCCGCGCCAAGTAATTCTGGAGAACAAGGTGGACAAGCTCGTTGGTGGCTATCCGATAGCGCAGATGACAGAGATAATTGCCAAGCAAGACAAGACAACCGCCGCCTTCCTGGTGGGTATCGCCAAAAAAGAAAGTAACTGGGGCAAGCGTGTACCGCGAGCTGAGGACGGTTCTGACTGTTACAACTACTGGGGCTACCGTGGGGCTGGATCACGCGGTATCGCCATGGGCCATGGTTGCTTCGGCAGTCCCGAAGAGGCTGTCGGTGTGGTCGGGGGACGGATCGACACTCTGGTTCACGAATACAACTTTCGGACTGCTGCCGAGATGGTGGTCTGGAAATGTGGTTGGAGCTGTGACGGCCATAGTAATCAGAGTGTGAAAAAGTGGATTGCTGACGTCGCTCTCTACAAAGGAAAAATTTCCAATTAAAAAGCAAAACCTCCACCAGCTCCCTTCCACAAGGAGCTGGTTTTTTGTACTCTCGAGGGAGGTACTTGACCCCGCACCTTTTCCGAGGCAGGCGTCGAGAGGCAGGAGTTGTCAGGCGTAGCCGCCTCTCGGCTCAGGCGAGCGGTTATTGGCATTGGTACAGAGAAAAGGTGCGGGGTTGACAAGAAATCAATTTTGCGGTACGGTGAAGTGTCCTGTTTTATGAGGGAAATATAAAAAAGAGTAGTGATGCTCGACGCATCCAGGCTCTTTTTTTGTTATCTTTATCTTGACGGTTGTGACTCTATCTTTTCTTGCCTTGGTTCGAGAGCGTTTTGCACAGCATCGCACTTTGATCCTCTACTTTTTTATCGGCGCTTCTGCATCACTCATCGATGTAGTGGGTTTTGTTGTGTTTCATTCTGTTCTGGGAATAATTTCGACGCTGGCAACAACGTACTCGGTATCACTAGCAACGGTCTATGCGTTTCTCTTGAACGCATTTTTTAACTTCAAGCAGACAGATCGTTTCTTTTGGCGCTTCCTATCATACTTTCTCGTGAGCGGTGTAGGGCTCGCGTTTTCGGCTCTGATGCTGTGGGTGTTCAACGTTATCCTTGGTTTCGATGGTAATCTGATCAAGATTTTGTCTCTGCCCTTGGTTTTTGTGCTCCAGTATATTCTGAACAAAAATGTGACTTTTCAATCCAAGAACCAATAACGTAATTCCTATGGAGCACAAGAAAAAAGTAGCTATTATCGGAGGTGGATTTGCAGGGCTATCAGCCGCTTATCACCTGGGAAAAGCAGGCGTCGAAGTGACCCTCTACGAACGAGAGAAGACACTCGGTGGTTTAGCTGGAGGCTTTGCACTTTTGGGTATGCCCCTGGAAAAGGCCTATCACTTTTTTTACAAAGGCGACCAGCATCTCTTGGGCTTGGCCAAAGAACTCGGTATCGGTGACAAGGCAAGTTTTTATAAAAGCTCTACCGGAACCTACTTTGGCGGAAAGTTGTATCCGTTTATGACGGCCAAGGATTTGCTGACGTTTTCGCCCCTGCCATTTTTGGATCGGATTCGCTTTGGTGTCTCGGCTCTGTATCTCCAGTTTCTCAAGAATTGGAAACCCCTCTCTCGCATCACGGCCTATGAGTGGCTCAAGAAGTGGGCCGGCCCCAAAGTAACCGAAGTCATTTGGGAGCCCCTCCTCCGTGGTAAGTTCAACAAGTACTATAAGGAAATCGCCATGTCCTGGCTGTGGCGTCGTATCCAGATTCGCGCTGTTTCCAAAGACAAAGAAGGAGAAATGCTCGGCTACTTCCATGGTGGTTTTGTGACGATTGTTGATGCGCTCTCAAACAAGATCAACTCTTTTGGAGGAACTATCGTCACCGAGCAGGGGATTGAGCGTATCGAAAAAAGTGACAGAGGGGCGGTGCTGGTCGTCAACGGTGAACGGAAACAGTTTGACGCTGTTATCGCTACGGTGCCATCTCCCGCTTTCGCTCGTCTCATTGATGGCAACGCCGGAGTGACCGAAGACTATACCAAAAAACTCAAAAGTATTGACTACCTGGGTGCCGTGGTGATGGTGTTTGCGACTGATCAGCTGGTGAGTCCATACTTCTGGCATAACATCAATGATTCCAAGATTCCCTTTCTGGTGCTTCTGTCTACCTCGGCACTGACGGGTACCGATGCTTTCAAGGGGAAGCACATCTACTATATTGGTGCCTATGTTCCTACGGAACATCGCTATTTTTCACAAGAAGCCGAAGAGATCATGAGCGAGTGGAAAGCAGGGCTCAAAACCATGTTCCCTCATTTTGATGAGAGTCAGATTCTTGAGGAAAAACTTTTCCGTTTCAAAGATGCTCAGCATATTGTCGGTACAGACTATATTGAAAAAATTCCAGCGTACCAATCACCCGTGCCACATGTGTTTCTCTCCAACTTCTCTCAGATTTTTCCGGATGATCGTGGGACAAACTATGCCATCGAAGAAGGAAAGAAGATTGCAACACTGGTCCTACAAGATATACACTAGAGTTTACGTATCATGACTGAAAAGAAAGTTACCATACTTCTCCCGACGTATAATGAGGCGAACAACGTTCCTCCGCTTCTTCGTGCATTGAATGCGACGCTTCTTGGTACCGGGCATGACTACGAGATTCTCATCATCGATGACAGCAATGATAATACACCGCGAGTCATCCACAATATGATGACCACCTACCCGGAGGTGCGTTTGATTCATCGAGAGGAAAAGGATCGCACTGGCCTCGCCACGGCTTTTGTAGAGGGATTCAAAATGGCAGAAGGGGAATATATCCTCTGTATGGACTCGGACCTACAGCATCCACCGGAAGTAGTACCGCGTTTGATCGAGGCGATCAAGGAGAGTGGTAATGATGTTATTGTGGCTACCCGCTATCGCTCAGGTGGCGGTGCCGATGGATTGGGGACACTCTATCGGAAATTTGCTTCCCATGTCTGTCGGGTGCTTTCCTGGATTTTTCTGCCACAGACCCGCAAAACAACTGATCCTGGAAGTGGGTTTTTTATCATGAAAAAGGAGTTGATTGCAGACGTCTCCTTTGGAGGTTTGCGCGGTTTCAAAATCCTGGTGGATATTCTGTCGCGTACGCCCTGGTCACAGGTGTCCGAAGTGCCTTATGTATTCCGCAAACGTGAAAATGAGGAAAGCAAAGCGACTCTCAAGCAGGGGTACCAATTTATTCTCCATCTTCTCCACTTGCGCAAACAGACCATTGCTCTGGTACGTGCTGAAAAGAAACGGGAAAGTGAGTCGATGGAGGGCGATGCCTATACAGTACCGGTATCGGTCAAAAAGAACCCACTTACTTTCAGCGATGCCATATACGCTTTTGGAATCGCATTGGTCGGGTATGGACTTATTGGCTACTACTTAGATTTCAAGTTTCTCTACACTGGATATGAAGACTGGATCTATCATGCTTTTCGAGTGCAGTCCTTGTCCCTCCATGGAATGCCATCGTGGGATCACGTGTGGTCAAACGGTGTTAATTATTGGCATCTCTATCAATACATCCAGCACTATGCCATTTTAGGCATTGTGAAATTGACTGGGCTCCCTATTACGACTGTCTTTATCGGAGCCTTAGTGACTATCTATATTGGACTGCGGTTGGCCTTCTATCTGTCACTTCGTCTTTTGGGGGTCAGTCAAATTTTTTCGATCACTTTTGTTTTGGCATCATACACTCTCATTCAGGAATGGGGGTCTATGCAGGATTTTTCAATCTACCTTTCTTTTGCCATTCTACCGATTTATTTCTATCTGTGGATACAGACTTTTTCCCGTCCGGCCCTCATCTATGTTTTGACAGCAGTGACTGGCGCTCTCTGGATACTTCATCCTGTACTTGCCTTTAGCCTGAGTATCCTCCTTGGTTTTCTGGTACTGTTTTCTTCCTTCAAGGGAACAATCACGCGCCTCTTTCTTCTGGCCATGGTGTATCTCCTGAGTGCCGCACCATTTTTGGTGGAGTATTTTGCTACGGGGTATATCTTTACAAATCCTATCTTCAAATCATCGCTCTATCTCTCGACAGCACTCATCCCCGTGGCTCATGGCCTCAGTTTTCTTTACTGGACGCTTTTTGTCATGGCCTGGATTCTCCTTGTTATCAAATCACATCGCATCACCCTGTGGGTCAAGACACTCTTCTTTTATTGTTCGTTCTATTTGCTTCTCATCTATCTTGGTCAGAAAGGATTCTTGCCAGAGGTATTATTTCAGTTCCAATTTTCCAGAGCCCTCCCTATTATTGGCTTCGCTCTTGTCTATTGTTTTGCCATGATCTATTTTCAGTCATTTGGCAATATTCGTTCTCGTGGTGCCACGGCTATTATTGTTGGGCTTATGGCGCTTACTCTCTCAAGCGCTATTGAAAATTCTTCCGGGTTTTATGTTGCCTCAGCAACGAATAGCATTGAAGATCCAGTGGCGACGTACTTCAATGGTCGGGAACTTCCAAATGGGAGTGTTTACGTTGATAACGTCTCTCAGGCGACGTATTTCGCCCCACAGGGTATCCGTTATGCTACCTCGTACAATGAACATGCCCAGCCTCATCCATATTCTACGAGACTGCGAATACTGATGCGCCAGAGTATTGCCTATACCGGTCTTTCCCAGGCTCATATTAAGAGCGTCGAAGACTATGCTACGGTTTTGGGCATTGAGTATCTGTTTTTACCGGCGACCTCACCACTCGTTCCCGGCTTGACCGAGAAAGAGGGGGCACTTTTTGAAAAGATCGAGGATGTGGCGAGTATCCAGCTCTCGGATAATATCTCGGTTCTTCGATATAACCGTCCAATTTCTTCAGCATTCATCTTTGAACGAAAGGATATTCCCGAAGCCTTGCTTTCAGGTGATATAAAGAAGCCGACTCTTCATGTGTCGAGCTACGAGCCTTGGGATGAACGGATCGCTCTCATGGCCCAATTCCTGCGTGAGGGGAGAGGGGTAGCAGTTCCACTCTCGTTTCTAGATACCGACCGGCTTTCTCTCGACCTCTCCCCGTATCGTGAGAGAGACGACTACGCAGAGCCGATTCTTCTCGTGAATCAGAGCTATGATGCAAACTGGAGTGTGACCAATGCGACACTTCCTATCGAGCCAACCCCGCTTCGCTTGATGCAGATTGATATGAGTGCGCTGGACAGTACCGTAGCTACGGTTGAACTGAAAAATTCTTGGTCAAGCTGGCGATGGCCAGTGCAGTCGATGGGACTCGTTATGATCATGCTGGCCACAATCGCCTTCGTTTTTTTCGGAAGGAATAAGAACGAAGAATAATACCCTCTTTTATACTATGGAACACCAGCGCAATCTCTCTTCAACCCGAATTGGTAACATGACGATAGTCTTTTTGCTGTCGGCCCCGTTTATTGTCGTGCTCTATGGCATGTTTGTATTTAATCCTGCCAATGCCGATCATTTGATTCTCTATGTGCTGCAGATATTTGCTGATGCCATTAGCATTATGGTGCTTATGGGGCTGTGGCTCACCGTACTCCTCGATGTCATTGTCGATTGGCAACACCGTCTGAATCGTGCTTGGGACCCAGAGTGGGTGAAAGAGAAACAACCCTCACTTGATATCGTCATTACGACCGCCGGTGAGCCTCTCGAGGTTATTGAAAAAACTATCACAGCCGTCGTTAACTTGAGTTACCCACACAATACCTATATTTTTGATGATGGACGCTCGAAAGAGGTTGAAGCGCTGGTGAAATCACTCGGCGCCCACTATATCACACGAAAAGACCGAGCTCACGCTAAGGCTGGTAACCTCAATCACGGTCTTCAGTATTGCACAGGGGAATTTTTTGCCATCATTGATGCTGACCATATCGTGAAGCCAGAGTTTATCTCGACGCTTCTTCCTTTTATGGTAGATGATGCGGTAGCGATGGTGCAGTCTCCTCAGCACTATACGAATACGCATGAGTTTATCGCTGCTGGCGCAGCTCAGGCACAGGAAGTGTTTTATAAGTATGTCTGTCCGTCAAAAAACATTTCGAATTCAGCATTTTGCGTGGGTACCAATATGATTTTTCGTCGTTCAGCAATTGACGATGTGGGCGGAATTGCCATGAACAAGTCAGAGGATATCTGGACGTCGTTACGCTTGCATGAAAATGGGTGGCACACTATCTTCGTCAACCAGGTTCTTGCTGAAGGACAGGCTCCAGATACGATTATTTCCTATTTTAAACAGCAACGTCGTTGGGCGACTGGGGGACTAAAAATGCTTTTCCATTACAACCCGCTTCGCTCTACCAAGCTCCATTTGGATCAGCGCATCCAGTATCTCATGTCTAATTCCTTTTTCTTGGTGGGTATATCAATTCTTGTCTACCTCTCGTTCCCGCTTATCTATCTTTTGCTTGGCATCAAGCCACTTCAGAGTGAAGATACGCTCTATTGGATACTCCACTATGTGCCTTTCTTTGTGCTCTACTATTCACTGACCTGGCTTCTCACTGGTCGACTCCACATCGCGACTATCGCTACGGCGCTGGCGACCTTTTATCCGTATATCCTCGCCCTTCTATCCGTGTTCTTGAATCGGGAACAAGAGTGGAGTGTGACGACCTCCAAGAAAAGTTCCCAGGGCTATTTCCTTGGCTATACCTGGCCTCATATTGCAGTTATTCTTCTGACACCACTGGCGATACTGATTGGTTGGTATCGAGCGTATGATTTTTGGTCAACGGCTCTCTATAGTGTTTGGGCTACGGTGAATATGTATCTCCTTATTTTATTTTTGACCAGTGAGCGTCGTATGGGTATTGTCGAACATAAAAGAAACCGCACCAGCTCCAGTAGGGTATAATGTTATTATTAAGTATCGAATCTTATGAAGTTTTCCTTTTCATCCATCAAGAAATATTTCGTCAACAGTTTGTATTTGATCATAGTTTTCGTTGTCGTTTTTGCTGTTGCTACTCAGGCTTTAGTGCGTAAGATCAATACCTATACGCTTACCGAGAGTCTATTATTTCTGGAGGTTGATAAGCCTGATGTGAGTATCGCTACGACGATTGCAGGAAAAGTGGATGAGATTTTTGTGAAAAGTGGTGATCATGTGAGTGAGGGTGATATTTTGGTGAGGCTGGTTGATGAGACCAATGAAGAACGTATGAGAGTACTTCGTGGATTGGCATTACAAAACCTCTCAGCGAACACAGAACTACAGCTCTTACGTGCTCGTGCCGAGGAGTATGAAATCAGGGCTCCACGGGATGGGACTGTCTATGAGATATTGGTAGCCAAGGGGTCATTTCTTCAGAGTGGCACAGCGATTGCCTCCCTGTTTGCTGATGATGAAATTCGTTTGGTTGGTTCTATTCGACCCGATCAGTACCCACTGATTGAAAAGAATAGGGGTATTACTGTCTTTAGTCCGCGTCTTGGTCAGGCATATACGGTACTCTTTCAGGGTGTTGGTAAGATAAAAGAGGAGGCTCCCTTTATTACGGCTGACGGCACTGAGGTACTTCAGGAAGAAAAATATGAAATTTCATTCATCTTGAAGAATGAGGAACAAGGGATAGCTTTTATTGAAGGAGAACGTCTCGAAGTTATTCCTTCAGAACGTAATCAAGATGAGGCGAAGCCCGTCAGTCGTCTCGTAAAAATTTGGAACAGCTTAATTTTGGGAGTTGATCCAGCTCTTATTCTCGATAGAAATGAACAAAATTAATCTTGATCGAATCCCCATGAAAACCATTCTTTTTTTCAGTTTGGTCGTCCTCATGATGCTTTTGGCCTATGCTGGCTATCACCAGAATACTCTCCAAGAAAAAAAGAAAAGTGGTGGAGAGGATGAAAAAAAAGAAACGACTCTCTTTACTGGAAACCGTGGCCAGGCGTTCAAAACAAATAGTTGGTTTTCGAGTATCTATAAGGACGCTTTGCCGAGTGCGCCCCTCTTCGCTCTTCCGGGCGCGTATCAGTTTCGCTCTGACGGACTAGCTCTCGGCTTCCCTCGTCCAGTAGCCACACCCAACACTGTCTTTGGAAGTTTTGATCCACTGTGTACCGTGGGAACAAGAGATACGGTGGCTAGGGTGGAGATTGCCCGTTATGGTGATTGGGATGCTCATTTTGCCGTCAAAAGTGGTGAGAGTTCTTGGCAGGTGCATATGGCCCAAGGGTCACCAGTAGTAGCCATAGATCAAGTGAGTGACGAGCTGATTCTCCGCTGTCTTCCTGGAGTGACGGTGTCACTCATGACAGAGGGCATCCTCCTCAATCGAGGCAATGAACGCATGCTTGTTCAGGCCAAGGGGACGGGTAACTATACGCAAAACCCAGACTCTCCGCTTGAAGTCAGACTCTCGTCTCCTCTTCAATCATACCGAATACTCCTTCTTCCACAGCAGACGACCAATCCAGTAGCGTTTTTTGCGACTCGACCTTGGAATACTATTCTTGATACAGAGGCGAACTCCGAGGAAGGTCGCGATAACGTCGTCCGCACCACCTATGCTTTTCGAGGCGAGGAAAATGAGGGGTCTATCCTGACCACTCTCTGGCCTCACCATCGCTCGAACAGTGGGGGTGGCGAGGTACTTGGTACCTATGAGACAGTCCTTGGCACGTTTCAGTTGATCGAGACCTCTTCCTTTACGACAGTCCTGGAGAGTCCGGTACCCGCCCCTTCTTTTGAGGTGGTCACTGATCCGGTAGCCATCGAGGCTATCAGGCAAGGTGTTCGTGAAGACGTGATTCGTTTTCAAAAAGCAACTCCGGAAACAGGTGTCTATTTCTTTGGTACCTGGCTTGGGGGGCTCGCGAGCGTGGCTCAAATTGCCGAGCTTTATGGTATGGAGCAGGAAAAAAATGAGCTCCTCGATATCTTGGAAAAGTACCTCTTAGCGAGTCTTTCAAACTTCATCTACGAGGCAGATACGCAGATGCTTATTGCCAAGAATACCGAGTTTGGGAATGAAGAAGGGAACGATCACCATTTTCATTACGGCTACTACCTTCGAGCCTCAGCGGTGCTCGCTACCTTGAGGCCGAGTACCCTTGCCACGCTTGAGCCTACGATGAATGAACTGGCAGGGGATATCGCTACCACCGACCGGGCGAGTACTCGCTATCCGTATCTGCGCAATTTCTCACCCTACAACGGACATTCTTGGGCTGATGGGGATGCCGCGTTTGCTGATGGGAACAACCAAGAGTCTACTTCTGAAGCACTCAATGCTTGGTACGCTGTCTCGCTCTGGGGTCAGGCGACCAAAAACGATACTCTGCAAAGGACCGGAAGAGCCCTTTTTGCTCTCGAGCTTGCCTCGACCAAAGCCTACTGGTTTGGTGAGAATAACCCTTTTCCCGCAGGCTACGAGCACAACATGGCGGCGCTCGTGTGGGGTGGCAAACGAGACTATGCCACTTGGTTTAGTGGACAGGCCATGCACATCCATGGAATCGAATGGCTCCCTATAACGCCTGCTTCAAGTTACCTCGGTACACTTCCAAATTTCAAAGAGAGAAATAATGAAATTCTCCGAGCTCATCCCAACCCGAGTACGCACGAGTGGAGTGATCTTTACACAGCTCACCTGTCATACTTTGATCCAGAGCAAGCAGCGCGTCTCTTGCCGGTAGCGAGCAAAAACCAGGCGATGAAGTCTACAGCACTCCTTTATCAGACGGTGTACCAGAATCTAGAAAGGGGTAGATAAAGTGGTATTTTCTTATTATCAGGTCAAAAAGAATGCGAATTGAGCATTCTTTTTTGTTTCCCCATCATTTTTTTGTAAAAAAACGTGCTTTTTCGCTCATTGACATATGGATAAGGCAGGTCTAGTCTGAAGAAAGTCGATGCAAAAGTGTGCCACTTTTTAGTGCCTCTGCAAAAGAGGCGGGAGCAAGGTACATTTTTTCATGCAGACCTAAAGAAGATTCGTGTTTTGGGAAGAGCAGAGAATCATCCCGGGCCTATAGGCCTGAGTCTGTCGATGGGATGAAGCATGATAAACCAATTTAAATATAATCTATGAGTAGTATATTGAGAGGTGGCGCTATGATACTGGTAGTACTCGCCGCCGTTGGAAGCGCTACCTACGCGTTCTTTTCGGATGTAGAGACTTCAAATAACAACACGTTTACAGCTGGATCGATTAATCTTTCGATTGACTCACAGTACAGCTCAAACGGCAATGCTAATGGTGCGCCTATTTCGTTGGCACCATCAAGCGACAATGATGGTCGGACACTCTATACCTTTACAGATCTCAAGCCAGGTGACTTTGGTCGGGGATCTTTTGGTTTAAATGTGACCTCCAACGAATCCTACGTGTGTGCTATGACCACTATTGATTCGAAGCCTGATAACGGCATCGTTGATCCAGAAGGAGATGCTGGTGATGTGACGGATGGAACGAATAGTGGAGAACTTCAAAACTTTCTCCAATTTGCCACTTTTGCCGATTCCAATGGCAATGGTCAGTATGATGGGAGCGAGCCACTCAATGTGAATCAATACAATGGTGGAGATGGCAATGGGTTTACCGCTGCTGAAATGGCTGCCGCTGGATGGATACCAGTTGCTGACCCAAGCACCCCGAATACCTGGTTGACCATCGAGAGCCTCGACCCAGGTCCGGTGTACCATGCCGGATTCATGTACTGCTTCGGAAATTTTGACACCAATGGTGTCTGCAGTATCACTATGAATTCGAATGACAACATTGCTCAGACCGACGGTATCGACGGAAGCCTGATTTTCCAGGCAGTCCAGACTCGAAATAACGGTGATTTCCTCTGTACGGAACAGCCGGTAACCAAGACCGTGCGTGCCGATGATCTCGCTGAGAGCTTTGGAGAAGTTGTCTCTGCTCCATTCAGCTGGCTCTTCTACAATGATACCAACGATACTGTCATGACGCTGAATCAGTTCAGCGGGACAGGTGGTGTGAATGATATCGTTTCAGGTCCTGGTGCTGAGGGTGCAGTGCAGATGACTCTCCATGATGCGAGTGCTCGTTACAACATTGCGACCTATAAGTACAAGGATGTGAAGCTAAGTGACATTGATTCTCTGAAGTACCGGATCTATGATGCTTCTGCTTCATCTGAAACACCGTATCTCCATTTCAACGTTGACTTCCTCAACAATGACACTTGGCAGAGACGTCTCATACAGGTACCAACGGGTGTAGTTGTAAATACCTGGACGACCGTCGATGCTTTGGCGAGTATGTGGACCTACTCAGGTGCTACTTGGCCAGCAGGTGCAGTGGATGGCACAGGGACAACACCTGGGACCACTCCACGCACATGGGCTGATGTATTGGCGAATTATCCGAATGCCGAAACTCGTTCCACCGATTCATTCTTCGGTGTACGTGTTGGGCATCCTGGACCAATCGGCGAAGATAGCTTTGTTGACTGGATTGAATTCGATGGCGAGACAACTGACTTCGAGAACTAGTCTCGTGGTTTCCCACTGCGCCTCACTCGGTAGAGTGAGGCGTGGGAATGAAACCGGGTAATGCTTTGAATATATGTGGAAAATAGGGAAGAGCCTTTTGGTGATATTGCTTCTGGCGACAGTGGCTGTTCGGGGAACCCAGGCTTTTTTTTCCGACCGTGAAACTTCGAATGGGAACCTGTTCACTGCCGGCAGTATTGACCTTCGAGTTGATAACACAGCGCACTATAACGGCCTTGTCTGCGAAGAGGGTGAGTGGACATGCCATCCTTGGGCCGATGCCGTAGTGATGGAGGATCAAGGGAAACGGAAAGACGGCTCGTCGGTCTTGGTTGAGCGGAGCGATGCCGGTGTCGCCCTCGGTGTTGCCGAAACGGCCGGGGCAGCGTCCGATAGTCCAATCATCGGTTCGTTTTATTCTCTTGGTTTTGGTGGTTCACTTATACTACGCTTCGATAATTTGATTGAAAATGGTACAGGAGATGATCTCCGTATTTATGAGGTGACAGGAGGAGTGTATCCCGACGAAAAGGCGACCGTAGAGGCGAGCCAGGATGGAGTGACCTGGGTTGTACTTGGGACGGCTACTCGTGATGAGGATTTCGATCTGGGGCCATTGGACTGGGCAAGCTATGTACGGATTACCGATACGACTTCGCCGGGATCTTTCGAGCCAGCGGCCGATGGTTTTGACCTGGATGCCGTGAAGGCTCTTCATTGTGGTTCTGATCCGGACCTAGCCGGTCTATCATGTGAAGGACTCAGTTGGGGAGAAACGGATATCGAAGACGGTATCCATAAGTTTTTTGATTTCGATGATATCAAGCCGGGTGATCGTGGTGAGGATACGGTTTCTCTCCATGTGTATGACAATGATGCTTGGGCTCGGATGAAGGTGACAGTAACAAAAGATACGGATAACACGTGTACTAATTCCGAAGAAATTGCTGAAGATAATGCTTGTGTCGCGCCGAATGGTCCCGGGGAATTGCGCGAGAATTTGGACTTTCTCATTTGGCTTGATGAAGGTATCGAGCCTGGCTTTCAGGGCAAACAGAATGATATCGGAGAAGGGGACAACTTGAAGCAAGATGAAGAAATTGGCTTGGTCGAAGCGGGTGCTATCGATGCTGATGGAGAGACACATGATATTTGGCAGGGGCTGATGACGGCCTATACTACGCATAGTTGTACGGATTCCGATGGCTCCACTAATTATGGGCGTTGTCAGGGGCTCGCTGTTGATGGTCGGATGGTGGCATCGACTACCTATTACTTCGGTATCGCTTGGAATTTGCCGATTGATACGGGCAATGAAGCGCAAACGGATATTTTTTCGAGTGACATATCCTTTGAGGTGGAACAGCATCGGAATAATCCTCTACCGTTCGCTCTATGATGCGGACACTATTGAAAATTCTTCAAGGAGTCGGAGTGGTACTCGGGGTGACGTTCGTGCTCGTGATGGCATCACCCTTTCTTCCATTTTCTGGAGCGGTCCAGTCGTTTACGGTGCGTTCAGGTTCAATGGAACCAGCCATTCCCACAGGGAGTCTTATCTTTGTTCGTCCCACAGAAGTGTATACATTAGGGGATATCATCACCATAAATACGGATGACGGCAAGACAGTGACGCACCGCATTATCGAAACCGTACATACGGATATGGGTATAGCCTTTCGTACCAAGGGTGATAACAATGAGGATCCTGATCCAGTAGAGGTGATGCCGGTAGATATTATTGGTAAGACCTATCTGACTCTACCGTACATCGGGTATCCGGTTGCTTATGCTCAGACACGAACGGGGTTTCTGGTCCTTATTATCTTTCCAGCTGTTCTTATCGTGCTCGGCGAACTGGTCTCTATTGCTCGAGAAGCGAGACGACTACTTCGAAAACGAAGTGAGGAAAAATCAGGGGACCAGGCTCTGGCCAAGAATGTCGTTTTTGTACCACGACCTCCTAGAGTGACACCGCCCCCACGTTCGACGCCGGTAGCCCCGCCACGGAGAATTGTTTAACAGAATATCTATGAAGCGCTACTATTTTTCACCAGGATTTTTCTTGTGGGGCATACCCTTCGTGTTATTGATGGCGCTCTCCATTCGTACGGAGGATACCTGGGCACTGTATTCGTCTCAGGCGGTTTCCGGTAAAAACAGTCTCAATGGTGGGAGTATTGAGCTTTCCGTGACGCCGGATTCTGGAAATTCATCAGAAGATGCAACCCTCACGCTCGGATCTAGTTTTGTATACAGCTTGGTTGTCGGGAATGATGGCCGGAACGCTCTTCGTTACTACATCCGACCAGTTTCGCCTGATGGTGATTTGTGTAGTACTCTTATGCTTTCAGCTCGTCTGGATGACACGATTCTTTATGAGGGGCCTCTACTCGGCTTTGTCTACGAAGCGGTCGCGTTGGAAAACGGCGATGAGAATCCCTGGAAATTTTCGTTTACTCTTCCGGCAGATGTCTCGGTTGATAATGGAGCGACGTGCAAACTTGGTTTTCGTTTTGAAGCGTGGCAAAGCTACGCCTTCTCTCTCGGTATGGGATGGTACGATGAAAGAGAAGTGTTGTTGCCACAGATGTCTTTTGACTTAGCAGAGAGCAGTGAAGAACAAGAGCGAGAGGCAGTCCAGGAGGTAGCGGTAGAGCCCATCGTGCCTCTCATGGAAAATGAAGAATCCGTGAAGGAGCCAGTTCAGACAGAATCTGTCACCCTACCTGAATCTCAGCCAAATAGTGAAACCCCTAATCTTGATTTTGAGGTAGAAGGAGGGGAAGAATCTGTATTGGAGGAATCAGGTGAATAATCAGGGAAAAACACGGAGTATTCTTGATTATTTTTTTGGAAAGAGGGCAGTGAAGTAATCGATGATGTTTTCTCGGGCACCTGCGGTTTTGAGCTCGGCGACTGAACTGAAAGGGGTGAGGCCCTTTTCGGCTTCGTACTCGACCGGGTCGAGATGGGAGGCGGCCGTAGCGAGTTCTGTCTCAGTCACAGCCAGAGCATAGATGAAATTGTAGTCGTGGCGACCATCGGTTTCCGGGGCTTCTTTGCGGTACGACCAGACGAAGTTGATCAGTCCCAAAAACTCGAGGCGCTGGGGATCAATAGGGAGGGTCGTTTCTTTGGCGATTCTTCGGACAAGTGTATCAGGGGGCTGTTCCCCGGCCTTGAGAGCCCCACCAATCACCCAGAGACCATCGGCCGGTTTGCTTTTACGAATCGGGAGATAGACGGCATGTTTTTCGCGGTTGTAGAAAATGACGTCGGCATTGAGGATAGGTCTAGCCGAAAGCATTTCAGAAAGCGCTTCGTTACTCATGAATTTTGGTACGAATTGAAAGTCAGGATTGTCTGCGTAGCGTTTCATGAGCATAGCAAAAAAGAAAGGGATAAAAGTAGGGTCATGCTATCAAAAAAGCACTGAGCAAGCAATCTTTTCCCAGAGAATCAGCGTAATCCACAGTACTTGACAAATTTATAATATGTGCTCAAATATTCTTGACAGATGGTGCTCTAAGCGATAGTCTGATATGAAAGCAGATTGTAAGTACCTTACTTTATTACCTGTTACGCAGGTCTCTCCGTTGTGAGAGGTACTGAATTTATCTTTGAATTATGCATATGCGGAGCTTCCGAAAGGGTGTAAGGAAGGGGATGGGGAAATTGGTGGCGAAGATGTTTAATCTGTTGGTGGTGCTCGCGCTTTTGCTTCAGCCTGTGGGGACTATGGGTCTCTACGGTGCTTTTTCATATGGCCAGGGTGTCGCTCAGGCCGTCGATACGGAGCCTGTGGAGACTGAGGCTACCGCCACAGAAGAGGAACCAGCACCAGTAGAGGAGGTAGAACCTGTACAAGAACCTGAGGAACCAGCCCCGGTAGTCGAAGAGACACCAGTGGAAGTCCCTGTGATTCCAGCTCCAGAAAAAGAAGTTGTTCCAACTCCTGAAACTCTTCCCGAAGAAGCACCGGTAGTCGAGGCGCCTGAGGTCATCCCAACTGAGGAAGTGGTAGAGGAGGATATCAAGTCACAGCCTGAAGAGGAATCAGAATGGAACAAGGAGGAAGATGGTCGGTACGCGACCACGAAGGTAGTCGTGCTCGATACAACCTATGTAGCACCCCAAAACAAGGACGTGACCGTCGTCTTTACCAAACTCCCAGAGCATCCCGGCACCCTCTCGATTGAGGAAGTGAAGCTCTCACCTGAGCAAGTAGTGGAGCTCGGCGCTCTCTCTGATACCGCCTATGATGTCACCTCATCCATGGAGGATGGGACGTTTGAGTATGTCCTTACTCTGCCAGTCCCAGCCCACGGGGGAGACACCGTAGTCAAGTATGCCGAGGACGTGGCTGGTTTGAATCAGCCGAAAGTAGTAGCCGATGCCGATACGACAGAGGGACAGGGCTCTATCCAGGTCTCTCTCGATCACTTTACGCTTTTTATTGCAACGTACGGTGATGTCGCTTTTTCAGTTGATAAGAACGAATATGTTCCCGGTGAGACAATCTATCTCAAAGCGACTGGGCTCAATGATACAAAATACTATCGCATGGCACTCGATCCGCCGACAGGAGGTGAGATTTTTACCATGAGTTGTTTTAATCCGGGTGAAGGCGTGAGCGAACTTACGGATTCCTACACATTTTCGGTTGAGGTAGTCCTGGGAAATTGGGGGGCAGAAATAAAGGAATACTCAAATTCGAATTGTAATGGAGGACATGATGATGTTGCTGATCCGTTTACGGTGGTAGCTTCAGAGGAAGAAGAACATGTGGCAGTGACTATCTGTCACGCGACGCCACCAGATACAGCAGACAATGGCTACACCAAAATCGTGACCGATGATGACGGAGTGCTGAACCAGGGTCATGGAACACAGCACAGTGCTGATATTATCCCTCCCTTTACAGTAGGAGAGTTTGAGTTTCCTGGTCAGAACTGGACACCGTTTGGTCAGGCTCTCTGGAACAATGACTGCACCCCAACAGGTCGCCTCAAGGTACTTAAAGTAGCTGATGATAATGCTGATCTTACCCAGTGGAGTTTTGCGCTTGGTGAAGGAGCTCCAGTGGCAGCCAATGCTTCAGGGGAGGTTGATTTTGGTTATATGGATACCGGCGTGTACACTGTGTCAGAAGTAGGGATTGCCTCGTACAGCGTGAGTGATGTTGCTGGTGAGGGCTGTGTCTGGGACGAAGAAACAGAGACAGTATTGGCAACCGTAACTCATGGCGCGACTACGACCTGTACGTTTTTTAATGCGGTGGACCGTGCTTCCCTCACTATTGTTAAAGAGGCACTGCCCGAAAGCGAACAGGATTTTAGTTTTTTCATCAATGAGATCGAATCAAATTTTTCTCTCGATGATGACGGTGATGAAGAAAATGAGCTGTCGCGGAGTAAAACATTTTCCAGCCTGATGCCAGGATCGTATACCGTTACTGAGGAGTTGATTGAAGGTTGGCAACTGACAGGTTTGGCCTGCGAATCATCGAGAGCCTCTCTCCAGGTTGCGTTGGATGATACGGTGTCCGTGACACTTGCTCCGGGTGAGCACGTGACGTGTACCTACACAAACAGTGTGATAGGAGAGGAATCCGTCTGTGGCGATGGCATCATCAATCAAGAGAGTGAACAGTGTGATGGTACGGCCGGTGTCACTGAGGGAGAAAATTTCTGTACGTTTAGTTGTCAGCTGGTTCCTATCTATGAGGCTGGTGGCAGTTGCTCCGAAGGCACGGAGCCCACGGTAGTGGGGTCTTACTTTGTTTCGGGTACGTCCAATCCTGAGGGTGTCAGTATCCCGCTTGTGGCTGGAAAAGAGTATATTCTTGAAGCGTCAGGAGACTATAGTTATGGTGGTGTCGCTACGAATCATGTGCTCAACCGGGCTGATGCCGGCTATTCTTCCGATGATAACTTCGTCGGACCAAACCTCCTCGATAGTCTGTTCGGTATCACTTCTGGTGCATACTATCGCGGTGTGCACACGCTCATCTCTGATATGGGAACGGGGACGTTTGGAGTCGTCAACTGGGGTGAGTATGATGCCAGTCATACCTATCCGGTCTCGTTTGCTCCCGAGTCTGATACGGACGTACGGTTTATGATTGCTGATTGGTACGATACTTGGTACAGTGGGGACTGGCTTTCAGAACCAAACAAGAATCAGCAGGGCTATCGGGATAATGAGGGAGGCCTCACGATCACTGTTTCTGAGTGTTTGCCTCCCTTGGGGTCTATCACCATCGTGAAAGATGCTGTCCCAAATAGTGCACAAGACTTTGGTTTTGTACTGGATCCTGGCTTTGAAGAGATTGTACTCGATGACGATGAAGATGCTTTGCTCTCGAATACAGCGACCGTGGCTGACCTCTCGGCTGGATCTTATACAGTGACAGAGGGACTCGTTTCGGGATGGGAATTAGACAGTGTTGCATGTACCTCTGATCAGCGTTCTCTAGAGTCCTCTACTCAACCCGTGAGAAATATTGACCTCCTCTCCGGCGAGAATGTGGTATGTACCTTTACTAACGTGGTGAGTGAAACCGTCCCAGTTTGTGGCGATGGCATCATCAATCAAGAGAGTGAACAGTGTGATGGTACGGCCGGTGTCACTGAGGGAGAAAATTTCTGTACATTTAGTTGCGCCCTGGTACCAGTGTACGAAGGTGGTGGAGTATGTTCTGAGGGAACGCAGCCAGTGCTCGTGGATACCAAACAGGTTGAGTCGTTTATGACGGACAACATCGTACCAGCGCCAGTCGTTGTCTCACTTGAGGCAGGGAAAGAATATATCGTGGAATCAGTAGGTGATTTCGGATACGGTGGTATCAATGGGAATAATACTTTGAATCGAGCTGATGCCGGGTATGTATCAGGGAGTAACTGGGTGGATAGTAACCTCGATACTCTCTTTGGTACGCCTGCTACGGCACTCTATCGTGGTATCCACTCACTCATCTCTGATATGGGAACGGGGACGTTTGGAGTCGTCAACTGGGGGTCGTACAATACGAGTCATACCTATACCAAACAATTTTCACCTGTAGCTGATACGGATGTCCAGTTTGCAATTTCAGACTGGTACGATACGTGGTACAGCGGTGATGATCTCTCTGAGTTCAATAAGAATCAGTACGGCTTTCGCGATAATGAGGGGTCTTTGACTCTCAATGTCTATGAGTGCCAACCACAAGAAGAAGAGGAGAATCCGCGGCTACAACTCCGAAAATTCAATAACAGCGTAGGGGATGAAGCACCAGGGAATACCGTGACCTATACGCTCGAAGTGACGGCGCTCGATGGTCCAGTCGATGATGTGACAGTAACCGACCTCCCACCAGAGGGCTTTGCCTACGTGGCCGGGAGCGGTGAGGGTGCGCCATTTATCCACGAGTATGCTTCACCGGGGATCTGGGATCTCGGCGATATGGCAGCTGGTGAGACAAAGGTACTGACGTATCAGACGACCATCAGTAGTGCTCAAGATGACGGACGCTACAAGGACCTTGCCTTTGCTCGGGGTACCTCGGGGAGCAATCCTATTTTTGCCAACAGCGTGGCCGATCCGTTTGTGGGGACTGAGGTGAGCGTCGTTTCAAACGACACGGAGACCGTCGTCATACCGGAAGACAATGAAAACAAGATTGTGGAAAAGACCAAGAAAAAGACCGCTTATGTCCTCGGGGCTGCGACAACCTTGCCTATGACCGGAGTGCCGTTCGGCACAGTGGTACTGGCGCTCCTGGGTCTCGTGTTTGGTCTCGCTCTTATCCTCGTATCACGTCGTCGGGCTCTCGTGCCGGTGATCGCTCTCATGATGTTCGGTGGTGCACTCTTCCCTCATACGGCTGATGCGGCGAGCCTCTCGGTCAAGATCGAAACTCCTGAGGCCGTGACGGATACCGCGAGTATCAAAATTGGATTTGTGACGCTTGATGTCCTGGGACGCTCACTCACGGTCGAGTGCTACCGTGACAGTGACGTCGTGCCGTTTGCGAGCTATACACTCGCCTCGACATTTGGCGGTAACTCCGGTGACTGTCAGGTGGATGGGAGTGTTATGCCGACCGATGGGTCCTATGAGTTTTACGTCAAAGCCATTGCCTCAGGTGAGGGGAGCGAGACGGTTGAGAGCAATCACGTTACCGTGACGCTCTCATCGGCGACTCCGGG
>JACCDN010598261.1_pt1 | contig 19708 bp, 24 predicted proteins | sample 7441691 | NCBI WGS metagenome assembly JACCDN01 (sample SAMN15323439, study PRJNA562643) | freshwater metagenome | isolation source: river surface water | place: USA:Blue River Watershed | collected 2017-08-16 | reverse complement strand
GGTAGAGAAGCTACGCGATCAGAAGCGCATCCAGTTTGTAATTCTTCGCGATGAGTCTGGCGATGTTCAGGTCACCTATCCTCGCCCGGTTGTCGGCGACGAACCCGACGAAAACGACGCGCTTGCAGCAAAGATTTCTACTCTCACCGCCGGTTCGTTCATTTGGGTTCACGGTCGTTTGGTTCACGACGAGCGCGTAAAGCTCGGCGGGCTAGAGATTCAGCTCGATGACATCGAGATTGTTACCCTTGCCGACCCAATCAGCCCAATTGCAGAAGACACTTCAATCGAAAAACGTCTCGACTGGCGTTTCTTAGACCTTCGTCGTTCAGAGATGAATCTGGTTTTCAAAATTCAAACCACGATCGAGCACGCTTGGCGTCAGTACTGGAGCGAGAACAACTTCGTCGAGATTCACTCGCCAAAGTTGATGGCTTCTGCATCTGAGTCAAACGCCGAGCTGTTCAAGCTCGAGTATTTCGAAACTCACGCTTACCTTGCGCAGAGCCCACAGTTCTACAAGCAAATGGCAATGATGGCTGGCTTCGGCCGCATTTTCGAAATTGGCCCGGTATTCCGTGCCGACCCATCTTTCACCTCGCGTCACGCAACCGAGTTCGTCTCGGTTGACATCGAAGTCTCATGGATCGACTCGCACGAAGATGTCATGGCAATTCAAGAGCAGCTCTTGGTTCGCGCAATTAGCGCGGTGAAAGAAAAGCACGGCGAAGAAATCAAGCGTCTATTCGATGTCGATGTGGTAGTGCCTAGCGTTCCGTTTCCGCGCATCCCGTTGGCCGAAGCTATCGACATCGTCAAGGCTCGCGGTCACGAAATTGCTCGTGGCGGCGACATGGATCCGGAGGGTGAGCGCCAGATTGCCGCTCACGTGTTTGAGAAGTTCGGCCACGAGTTCGTGTTCTTGACCGACTACCCGTCTAGCGTGCGCCCGTTCTATCACATGCGTCACGCCGACAACCCGGCACTAACCAACAGCTATGACTTGATTTGGCGTGGCACCGAGATCACCACGGGTGCTCAGCGTGAGCACCGACTAGAGGTGCTGATCGAGCAGGTTAAGTCGAAGGGTCTTGAGCCAGAAGGCCTTCAGACCTACCTCGACTTCTTCAAGTACGGTGCTCCTGCCCACGGTGGTTTCGGAATGGGTCTGCTTCGCGTGATCATGTTGCTGCTTCACCAGCCAAACATTCGCGAGGTCGGCTATCTGTTCCGCGGACCAAACCGCCTCGAGCCATAAGCCTCAAAGAGAAATCCCCCGGATGCGTTCCGGGGGATTTTTCTATTTCATCCAGTTTTCGAGTTTGAGTTCTTTCACTCTCAAAAAGTGTTTCTCCCTATTTGTAACCAAGATTGTTTTCAAACTCAGCGCGTGACCTGCAATTAGCGTGTCTAATTCGCCAATCGGTTTACCTGTCTTTTTCAACAGAAATGAAAGCCTTCCAGATTCGAATGCGTCGGCGCTAGAAAACGGTGCTACAGCTACATCTCTTAAGAACTCAGTAATCAATAATTCCTTGTTTGCATTTTTGCAATTCATTAGTCCACTCGCTAACTCATGATAGGTAATTGAAGAGATTGCCCAATCTCCAATGTGCGCCTTTAATTTGGCGAGAACTTTTTGGTTGCCATTGATCGCGAAACTAGCAATGTCAGTGTCTAAAAGATATTTCATTCGGCATCAATCAGTTCTTGAATTGACTTGCGAATCGGCTCGGGTTCGTGACTGCGTTCTGGCAACCAGTCGTCATCACCAACCGGCCCAAGCTTTTCTTGCAGGGCAAAAAAAGCGTCTAAACGGTTTGGCTTTTGTCTCTTAATGGCAATCGCACCGGTTTCTTCATCTATCTCGAGATATACGACTCCACCTGTGATGTTCAGCGATGCTGGCAGGCGAATTGCGCTGCTTCCCCCGTTTTTGAATACCTTTGCTTCAAGAACTGTCTTCATGGCTTACCCCAACCTGTCAAATGTATAGACAAATTGTATAGACAGGCGTCAAAGGCGGCAAGACCTAAGCGAGCGACTTTCGAACCGATTACTTGAGGCGCTTAATTGTGGTGTGTGCCTTGGCAGCCCACGGATACCTGCGGCCAAGCCTGCTGAGCGCAAATACGAGAATCGGAAACCAGAAACGTCTCAAGATCCAAACAACGGCCTTGAACATCAGCGCACCGCCTCTTCTAATGCGGCCATGAGTCGAACAGGGTCGATACGCCAGTAGTTGTGAACCTTGCCATTGACCAGCAAAACCGGAATCTCCTCGGCATACTTCAAAGCCAGTTCTTGGTCGTCGAGAATGCTCTGTTCTTCAATGCGAACTTGCACCGAGGCCGCCACCCCGGCGTGCAGTGAGCGAAACTGACCTGCAACCGTGTTGACCACTAGGCGCGCATCGTCGCAAAGGTGGCAGCCTGGTTTGCCAATCAAGGTGAGTGTGATGTCGTAAGACATGCTTCAAGACTAAGCCACCCGAGAGCGCAACTAAACTTGAGCAGTGCCCTCTTCCCCGTCGAAACCGTCAAAAATCGAAGCTGCCTTCTTCGACGTTGACAACACCATTCTTCGCGGATCATCCAGTTTTCTTTTTGGCAAGGCCGCATTCAAGCGCAAGTTTTTCAGTCGTCGCGATTTTTGGAACTTCGCCTGGCACCAAGCTCGGTTCATAGCTCGTGGCGAAAGCGCCAAGACCATGACCGAAATCAAAGATCGAGCACTTGGTTTGATTGCCGGCCACAAGGTTGAAGAACTTGCGGTGCTTACAGACGAGGTTTACGAAGACCACATCAGCCCAAAGCTTTGGCCCGAAACTGTTCGCATCGCGCAGCAGCACATCAAGGATGGTCGCGAAGTCTGGTTGATTACCGCGGCACCGGTTGAGATAGCCGAGGTAATCGCTTCGAGACTTGGCCTTACCGGTGGGCTCGGAACCTTGGTAGAACGCGAAAACGGAATCTTGACCGGAAGGCTCGTTGGCAAGCCGCTGCACGGTGAAGCGAAATACATCGCCATGAAACAGTTGGCAGCCGAGCGCAACATCAGCCTGAAGCGCAGCTACGCCTACAGCGACTCGCACAACGATCTGCCGATGCTCACTCATGTTGGAAACCCGGTGGCGGTTAACCCAGATAAGGTGCTGAAGACTCACGCCAAGGCAGCCGGCTGGAAAATTCTCGATTTCAAAAAGCGCGAACTGCGCGCCAACCGTTAAATGCGAAACCCGCCGGTTGCCCGACGGGGATGCAAAGTTTCTACTTCTTGTTGCGACGCTGGTGGCGAGTCTTGCGAAGCAGCTTGCGGTGCTTCTTCTTCGACATACGCTTGCGACGCTTCTTGATTACTGAACCCATGAAGACCTCACAATTGATTTGACTGACCGCCAGTCAAACCAGCGAACAAATAGAGTCCCATCCTACCCGCTAGGCGGGCCTACACTCAAAACATGACTGAACAGCAGCCCTACACCGTGGTTTCAAGCCAGAACGGCTTCGAATTGCGGCACTACCCCGCCTACGTTTTGGTTCAGGTGCGCGAACCAGGCGACTTTATGCCGGCTGGCAACCGAGCTTTTCAGCCCCTGGTCAGCTACATAAGCGGCAACAACGCCACCGGCCAAAGAATTGCCATGACTGCGCCCGTTATTCAAGAGCCTTACGGTGAGGCCGACCACCTGGTCAGTTTCGTAATGCCGGCCGACTTTGACTTCGAATCGCTTCCGCTGCCGATGAGTTCTCGGCTCAAAATTGTTCCGGTTGAGGCACATCTGGCCGCGGCAATGAAATTTTCGGGCGGCTGGAATGAGCAGCGTTTTGCCCTCAAGGGTGAAGAATTGTTGTCGGCGGTGAAATCAGCTGGCCTAGAACCTATCGGTTCGGTTTACTGGGCCAGATTCGATCCACCATACAAACCAGCATTTTTGAGACGCAATGAAGCTCTAATCCGTGTCAAAAATATAGAAGAAGGAAAGCAATGAATCTGCCACCACTACTCAAGAAGAGTCTCGCCGAATTTTTGGGTGTGACACTGTTTCTCACCGCAATTTGCGGAGCTGCTGTTTACCAGCAAGCACAATTGGGCACTGCCGCTCTAGCCACCGTTCTCGGATTGGCAATTCTTGTAACCGCACCTATCAGTGGCGGTCACCTCAACCCAATTGTTTCGATCTACTTTTTCTCTCGTCGCGAAATTGGCGTGGTTCAACTTCTCGCCTATCTGGTAGCTCAAATCTCAGGAGCAATCTTCGGTGCGTTCATCGCCGGCCAAATGTTCTTGCAGCCATTCATGTTTGAAACAAACCAGAACACCGCTAACCCTGGTGCGCTAATTAGCGAGCTCTTTGTTGCCGGTGGTTTGGTCTGGCTGGTTGGACGTCTCGCCAGCACAGAAAAAGCACACCTCATTCCGGCTTCAGTTGGCCTATGGGTTTTTGCTGCAGCAGTTTTCTCTGCCAGCGGAGCTCAGGCAAACCCAGCCGTTACCATCGCTTTGGTATTTGTTGGTCAGTCAAGCGCAACTGCGGCCGGCTACATTCTGGCTCAGCTTGCAGGAATGCTCGTAGCTGCCGTCTTCATCTTGGTCTTTGCCGACAAGAAGAAAAAGGCTGTCGTAGAGCAGTAACCACTATTTATCGAAAGAGGGTTCCTTCGGGAACCCTCTTTTGTTTTACCAGAGTTAACCTTGGCGTGCCAAAGTTGAGCCATGACAATCAAAGCGTCTGTTCTATTTGTGTGTGTTCACAACGCCGGCCGTTCACAGATGGCCGCCGGTTTTCTCAAGCATCTCGCCGGCGATCGGGTAGAGGTGCGTTCGGCAGGCACCGCCCCCGGCGACCGAGTCCACCCCGCGGCAGTTGAGGCCATGGCCGAACTCGGCATCGACATTAGCCAGAACTTTCCAAAGAAGCTCACCGATGAAGCAGTCAAAGACTCTGACTATGTCATCACAATGGGTTGCGGAGACACCTGCCCCTACTTTCCGGGCAAGACCTACCTCGACTGGGTGCTAGACGACCCGGCAGGGCAGGGAGTTGAGGCGGTTAGGCCCATCCGTGATGCGGTGCGCCAGCACGTCGAAGCTCTCGTTGCCGAGATCGACGCAAAGTTCTAGTAACTCTGGCTCGAGGGTCTTGACCTAGCGTTTGACGCGTGCTTTTACCTCTTTGACGGCAGCCTTGACCTTTACGTTGACCTCGGTCTCAGCATCTTTCTTCACCGATGCAACCTTGCGACCAAGTTCTTTGGCAAGGTCGTCAACATTCTTGACCTTTGACTTTGGGTTGAGTTTTTTGCCGAGCCAAGTCGAGCCTTTGTTTAGGTATTCGTTGGCTAATTCTGCAAGTTCGTCTGCACGCAGGCCAAGCTCCGCGGTGATTTCAGCGCCGGCAAACTTGGCAATCCAAACACCAAGAGGCTTGAGTGCCTTCGGATTGGTTGAGTAAACGGCAACCTTTGCGCGACTAGCCTTCACGAGACCAGCTTCTTTGAGAATGGTCAACTGCTTAGCTGTGGCCGCCGGGGTTTCTTTTATGGTCTTTGCCAACTGAGCGGCGGTTTGCTCTTCTTTTGCGAGTGCTTCAAGAATCTGTCGACGCTTGGCATCTGCGATTGCTACGAAAATGTCTGTCATGGTTTCTCCTCAGTTTCCGGCTGCGATTTCTCGAGCGCGCTTTAGTGCTGCATCTGTTGCCTCGACAAACATTCGATCGAGGTTGGCCTCTTGCATGCGAGCAATCGCCTGCATGGTTGTGCCGTTTGGGCTGGTGACCTGTCGGCGCAATTCTTCGGGTGCTCTGTTTGAAATGACGAGAAGTTCGGCGGCACCGAGAACAGTTTCGTTCACCAGCAGCTTTGCCTCTTCATCGGTGAATCCGTGATGTTTCGCCGCCTTTGTAAACTCTTCGACCAGCAAGAAAACATATGCCGGCCCGCTGCCGCTGATTGTGCTGAGCGCATCGATTTGATCTTCTGCGACAACCAAAGTTTTGCCTATTGTGGCAAATAGCTCTTCGGTAAGTTTTTGATGCTGCGCGGTTGCGCGCGATCCGAGTGCGATTCCGGTAACCGCACGACCAACAATTGCCGGTGTGTTTGGCATCGCACGCACAACCGGATTTCCACCGGTGAGCGCTGCTTGCATCGCATCGGTTGTGATTCCGGCAGCGACGCTGACCACGAGCGCATCTGGTTTTAGCTCTGAAGTCGAGAGTGAGTCCAAGACTTGGGTTACGAGATATGGCTTTGTAGCCAAGATTAGGACATCGGCATTTTCTGTTGCCAGCCCATTGCCTGCCGAGTTTTCTTCGACGGCAAATGCAGCTATGCCGTGTTTCACCCTGAGAGCATTAGCGCTTGCCGCAGTGTTTGTAGAAACACGGATGTTTGCCGCATCGGTGCCAGCTGCGATTAGACCATCGAGAATCGCGGTGCCCATTGAGCCTGAGCCGAGAATCGCGATTCGAATGTTTTTCACATTCAAAGTTTAGGCAACTTGGCTGTCGCTGGCTCAGGGTAGTCTTAAGGCATGGCTTCGAAAACAACATTTGCATGCACCGAGTGCGGCTGGTCGACCGTGAAGTGGGTCGGACAGTGTGGCGAATGTCAGGCGTGGGACACCCTGCGTGAGGGCTCTGCCAGCGGCGGCAAGGGCCTTGGCTCCATTCGCTCTGTCAAGCCATCCGTGATTGTCGCATCTAGTGCCGCCAAGCCAATAACCGAGATCAGCACCGAATCGGTTGCCAGTCGAAGCACCGGAGTGAACGAATTCGACCGGGTGCTCGGTGGCGGGCTGGTTCCTGGGGCCGTGATTTTGCTATCCGGTGAGCCCGGAGTGGGCAAATCGACCCTGCTTCTCGAGGTAGCCGCCAAAACAGCCCAGTCTGGCAGTCGTGTTCTATACGTGAGCGGTGAAGAGTCGGTCGGGCAGATTCGGCTTCGCGCCGAGCGCACGGGTGCACTGAGCGAAAACCTGTTTCTAGCCAGTGAAACCGACCTCAGCACCGTGCTCGGGCAAATCGAGGCAACCAAACCCGATCTGCTGGTTATCGACTCGGTTCAGACCATCGCCCATTCAGAAATCGATGGGGCCGCTGGCATGCCATCGCAGATTCGCGAGGTCGCAACAAACCTGATTCGCGTGGCCAAAGAGCAAAACCTGCCAATCGTGCTGGTGGGTCACGTGACCAAAGACGGAAACATCGCCGGCCCTCGAGCTCTCGAACATCTGGTAGATGTTGTCTGTCACTTTGAGGGCGATAGGCAAACTTCGCTGCGCTTCGTGCGAAGCCTGAAGAACCGCTTTGGCCCAACCGACGAGGTTGGCTGTTTCGAAATGACTGGCGAGGGCATTCGCGAGGTTGCCGATCCGAGTGGCCTGTTCTTGTCACGCGGTGAGACACCCGTTTCTGGCACCTGCGTCACAGTTGCCATCGAAGGTAAGCGCGCACTTATCGCCGAGGTGCAGGCTCTCGTGGTTAAGTCTTCGTCTCCAAACCCAAGGCGTGTTACAAATGGTGTCGACTCTTCGCGAGTTGCAATGTTGCTAGCAGTTCTCGAAAGACGGGCTGGCATGAAGCTCGGTGAGCTTGATGTTTATGTTTCAACGGTCGGTGGTGTTCGAATTGTTGAACCAGCCGCTGATCTAGCAATTGCCATTGCCATTGCCTCGGCAGTTCAAGACAAACCCGTTTCACACAACCTGGCAGCCTTCGGTGAAATTTCTTTGGCGGGCGAAATTCGACCAGTGACCAACAATAAGTTGCGCAAACAAGAGGCCGAGCGTCTCGGTTTTGTGCGCAGTGTCGAAAGCAGCGTTGGCGGTCTAAAGCAGGCCTTGGCGCTAGCGCTCAACTGGTAGTTAGTTCAAAACGAACTGAACAATGTTTGATTCAACACCGTTAACAATCGCCTTTAACTGATAGCTGGCTCCGCCCGCGGTAACCGGCTTCTGTCCCGTCGAGCATCCGGTGATCGAAGAAAAAACTCGCATCCAGGTCGATGCGGGAGAGTTGACCGATTGTCCCGGGCTCAGAATTCCAACAGCACTCACGTCTTGGCTGCGGTCGCACTGTTTTGAATCCCAGATGAGTTGGTCGCCACTTCTAATTTGATAGAACGACACTAAAGAGCCCGCATCAAATGTGCACGCAACTTTTGAGTTATTGGTCATGTTGAACCACAAAAACGGATTTTCGCCGGAATCGAATTGCGCTTTCGGGGTTTGAGTCGAATCGCCGATGCCCGCGATTATCTGAACCATGCCCGGCTCGCAGGGTTGAACCACAGCCTGGGTCGCGGTTGGGCCGGCCTCTGGCTTGGGTGCTAGACCCGCAAAAAAACTCATGACAGAACTGATGAGGCTCCACAGTAAGACTAAAACCAGAATTACAACGCCGCCAAAGAAGATGCGGCGGCGGCGCAGAATCACGGGGCTAACCGTGTTTCTTGCTCTAGATGGAATTCGGTTCGGCACTTCTAAAGGTTAGCCAGTGACGCGCCTACAGCAGCCTAAGCATGCGGGTGTTGCCAAGAGTGTTCTCTTTTACCCGGGCAAGGTCGAGAAACTCAGCCACACCTACGTCGGTCGATCGAACCATTTCTTCAAAGGTGTGCTCATCAACCGGAACATCGCTTATCGGCTCAAAGCCATGCTTGGCGAAGAATTGGGTTTCAAAGGTGAGGCAAAACACGCGGCTAACACCAATTTCTCTGGCCCGGTCGAGAAGCGAAGCAACTAAGAGATGCCCGATACCTTGACCGCGCATCGAGTGGTCAACAACAACCGAGCGAACCTCAGCCAGGTCTTGCCACATTACGTGAAGAGCTCCGGCGGCTAATACCCTATCGTTTTCATCGACAGCAACCGAGAACTCTTGAATTTTCTCGTAGAGCCCAACCAACTCGTGGTGCTGCAAGACCTTCCCGAGAAAAGGCTCGCGAATCGCCTGGATTGCAGGAACGTCTGAGGTTCTTGCGGGGCGCACCCGGTAGTTGCTAGTTGGCATTTCTAAATGCTACTAGCCGACACTCTTTCTCGACTTGCGAAAACAAACTCGCCGTTGATGAAATCGACGTCGATGTGCTCGGTGTTGAGCAACTCGCCGTGCAGAATCTTCTCGCTGAGCTTGTCTTCGATTTCGCGCTGAACGGCACGACGCAGTGGTCGCGCACCCAGCGCTGGGTCGAAGCCAATTTCGATCAGGCGGTCTTTGGCCGCAGTAGACAGGCTCAAGGTCATGTTGCGATCTTCGAGGCGAACTGCAAGCTTCTTGATGAAGAGATCGACAATCTGAACCAACTCGTCTTTGCTGAGCTGCGGAAACACGATTGTCTCGTCGACGCGGTTCAAGAACTCTGGCTTGAAGCTCTTCTTGAGTTCTTCATTGACCTTGCCCTTCATGCGCTCGTAGTCGCCAGCGCCATCGCCCTCGAGAGCGAAGCCCATCACGCCGCGAGCGATGTCACGGGTTCCGAGGTTGGTGGTCATGATTATGACAGTGTTCTTGAAGTCAACGACTCGACCCTGACCGTCGGTTAGGCGACCCTCTTCAAGAATCTGCAACAACGAGTTGAAGATGTCTGGGTGTGCCTTTTCAATCTCATCGAAGAGCACAACGCTAAACGGCTTGCGACGAACCTTCTCGGTGAGTTGACCGCCCTCTTCGAAACCAACGAAGCCCGGAGGTGCACCGAACAAGCGCGAGACCGTGTGCTTCTCGCTGTATTCAGACATGTCGAGTGAAATCAACGCGCCTTCATCGTCGAACAAGAACTCGGCTAGAGCCTTTGCGAGCTCGGTCTTTCCGACACCGGTCGGGCCGGCGAAGATGAACGAACCAGATGGGCGGTTCGGGTCTTTCAACCCGGCGCGCTGGCGACGAATTGACTTTGAAATCGCACGGATGGCGTCTTCCTGCCCGATGACGCGCTTGTGAAGTTCGTCTTCCATGAAGATCAGCTTTGCGCTCTCTTCTTCGGTTAGCTTGAACACCGGAATACCGGTTGCCTGAGCCAGAACCTCAGCGATAAGACCCTCATCAACCATGCCGCCAATTGAGACGTTGCCGGTTCTGAATTGCTTAGCCAACTTAACGCGCTCGGCATTCATGCGCTTTTCTTCATCGCGCTTAGAGGCGGCTAGCTCGAAGTCTTGATCTTCGATCGCTTTCTCTTTCTGCTTCTTGACCTCTGCGATTTTCTCTTCTAGTTCGCGAAGTTCTGGCGGCGAAGACAAGAAAGAAAGGCGCAGGCGAGCGCCGGCCTCATCGATTAGGTCGATGGCCTTGTCTGGCAAGAAGCGATCGGTGATGTAACGGTCGGCAAGGTTTGCCGCTGCCACCAAAGCGCCATCGGTGATTGATACCTTGTGGTGCGCCTCGTAGCGGTCGCGAAGACCCTTGAGAATGTTGATTGTCTGCGGCAAGCTCGGCTCGTTGACCATGACCTGCTGAAAACGACGGGCGAGAGCCGCGTCTTTTTCAAAGTGCTTGCGATATTCGTCGAGAGTCGTTGCACCAATGGTCTGAAGCTCTCCACGGGCAAGCATCGGCTTCAATATTGAGGCGGCGTCGATTGCACCTTCGGCCGCGCCAGCACCAACAAGCGTGTGAATCTCATCGATGAAGGTGATGATGTCGCCGCGAGAACGAATCTCTTTGGTGACCTTCTTCAGACGCTCTTCGAAATCACCGCGGTAGCGCGAACCAGCAATCAACGCACCCATGTCGAGCGTGTAAAGCTGCTTGCCCTTCAATGTTTCTGGAACGTTGCCGTTTACGATCGCCTGCGCCAAACCTTCGACAACCGCGGTCTTTCCAACGCCTGGTTCACCGATAAGCACCGGGTTGTTCTTTGAACGACGCGAAAGAATTTGCATGACGCGTTCAATCTCACGCTCGCGACCGATAACCGGGTCGAGCTTTCCGTCGGCTGCCGCCTGGGTTAGATTGCGACCAAACTGATCGAGAATCTGAGAACCCTTTTGCTTCTCGTGATTCTCGCCACCAACGTTGACAGTTTCTTTTCCTTGAAAACCTGAAAGCAACTGAATGACCTGCTGACGCACCTTATTGGTGTCTGCGCCGAGCTTGGTAAGCACCTGTGCCGCAACACCCTCGCCCTCGCGAATCAATCCGAGTAGAAGGTGTTCGGTGCCGATGTATGAGTGGCCTAGCTGCAAAGCTTCGCGCAGTGAGAGCTCAAGAACTTTCTTCGCGCGCGGAGTGAATGGAATGTGACCGGTTGGCGCTTGTTGGCCCTGACCGATGATCTCTTGAACCTGCTCGCGAACCGACTCGAGGTTAATACCGAGCGCTTCCAGCGACTTGGCCGCTACGCCTTCGCCCTCGTGAATCAGACCGAGCAGAATGTGCTCGGTGCCGATGTAGTTGTGGTTGAGCAGCTTCGCCTCTTCTTGGGCGAGAACTACTACACGACGGGCCTTATCGGTGAATTTTTCGAACATACAAAGATGTTAGGTGGCTACTTGTCGTTCGGGGAGCCCTGTTCGCTGACGGCTTTATTGGTCTTGCTTAGTCGCTCGCGCTCTTCGGCCTCGATATCGGCGTAGGTTTTGCGCTCAGTGGCGTCGGCCCGAATGAGCGACCTAAATAGCCACCAGACGAAAATGCTCATTCCGATTACCGGAATAGAGGTCCAGGCTGCGTCGCTGATCCATTCGAGCGGGGTCACTTTGCCTACTTCACTAGCGGAAACATGATGGTTTCGCGAATGCCAAGACCGGTCAGGCTCATCAGCAGACGGTCGATGCCCATGCCCAGACCGCCAGATGGCGGCATGCCGAACTCGAGCGCAGCCAGGAAGTCTTCGTCGAGCTTCATGGCCTCTGGATCGCCGGCTGCGGCCAAGGTAACCTGCTCAACAAAACGCTCGCGCTGAATAACCGGGTCAACCAGCTCGCTATAGGCAGTCGCCTGTTCGTAGCCACGGATGTAGAGATCCCACTTCTCAACCACGCCCGGCTTGCTTCGGTGATTGCGGGTGAGCGGCGAAGTGTCAACCGGAAAATCGATTACGAAGGTCGGCTTGACCAAATCGGTCTTCACGAAGTGCTCCCAAAGCTCTTCAACATACTTGCCGTGCAGCGGATGCTCAATTTCGATGTCAACCGACTTGGCAAGTTTCTTGAGCTCTTCGATTGGTGTCTCGGGAGTAATTTCAACACCGGCGGCAGCCGAGAGCGATTCGAACATTGAGATGCGATCCCAGTTTCCTGAAAGATCGTTTTCTGTGCCATCGTCGAGAGATACAACGTGAGTGCCGAAGACATCCATGGCTGCGTTTTGAATTAGCTTTTGGGTTAGGTCGGCCATCGTGTTGTAATCGCCGTAAGCCTGATAGGCCTCGAGCATCGCAAACTCTGGCGAGTGCGTGCGGTCCGCGCCTTCGTTTCTAAAGTTGCGATTGATTTCATAAACGCGATCGATGCCACCGACAACAGCGCGCTTCAAGAAAAGCTCTGGTGCGATGCGCAAAAACAACTCAGTGTCAAAGGCATTCGAGTGAGTCTTGAACGGGCGGGCACTGGCTCCGCCGTGCATTGTCTGCAGCATAGGAGTCTCGACTTCGATGAAACTCTCGCTATCAAAAGTTTTGCGCAGCGACTTCATAACCTGCGAGCGAATCTGAACAACCTCACGAGCGCGGTCACGCACAATCAAATCTACGTAGCGGTGACGCACGCGATATTCTTCACCAAGTTCGTTGTGCAGGTTTGGCAGCGGGCGAATCGTCTTAGCTGCAATCTGCCACTCATCGACCAAGATCGAAAGCTCACCGCGCTTCGAGGTAATCACTTCGCCAAAAACAAAGAGGTGGTCACCGAGATCGATTAGTTCTTTGAATAGCTCTAGCCGCTCTTCGCCAACCTTGTCGAGCGAAAGCATGGCCTGAATTCTTGACCCGCCACCAGACTGCAGGGTGGCAAAGCACAGTTTGCCGGTGTTGCGCTGAAACATAACTCGACCAGCGATGCCGACCTTTTCGCCGGTCGTGACATCAATCTCGAGGTCTGGGTAGGCCGCGCGCACCTCTTCGATGGTGTGGGTGATTGGCAGGCTCACCGGGTATGCCTCGCCGAGCGCGTTCAGGCGGTCACGCTTGGCCAAGCGCACGGCAATCTGCTCTGGCAGGTCTTGCTCAAAGTCGTCTTGCTGGTTGAGTTCGTCGCTCATCCGTGGCCCCTAAATGCTGATGCTGAGATTGTCGATAAGTCTGGTGCCGCCCACCTGCGCGGCCATAATTAGCAGCGCTCGACCAACGAAACCAGTTTCGATCGGCTCGAAAGTGGCTGGGTTAACCAGGGCAACGTAGTCAAGTCTAACCGCAGGGGTCAGGGCGATAGCCCGCTCGAAGGCGGCTATGCGGTTCGAAACATCGCCGGTGCTTGCCTCGGCCGCGCGAAGAGCACGATAGATGTTTTGAGCCGCCGCACGCTCTGCTTCGTTCAAGAAACGGTTACGGCTCGACATCGCCAGGCCGTCTTCTTCACGGATGATCGGCGCTCCGACTATCTTCAGCGCGTTCCAGCGGTGGTTCGAGTTTTCGACCATGCGCCTAATCAAAAAGAGTTGCTGTGCATCTTTATTGCCAAAGATCGCAAAGTCGGGCTTCACCAAATCAAACAAACGGGCAACCACAGTGAGCATTCCGTCGAAGTGACCCGGCCGCGCGACGCCCTCGAAGGTTTCTCCGACTGGCCCCGAATGCTGAGTTATCTGGTTGCCGTTTGGATAAATGTCTTTTTCATTTGGTGCGAAGAGCACATCGACACCGGCGGCAGAGAGTTTTTCTGCATCGCTCTGGAAAGTTCGCGGATACTTTTCAAAATCTTCATTCGCACCAAACTGTAGCGGATTGACGAAAATCGAAACCACGACGAAATCAGATTGCTGCTGTGCTATTTCAACCAGTGAGAGATGTCCGTCGTGCAGCGCTCCCATGGTTGGCACAAACGAAATATTTTTGCCGTTTTGGCGCGCCGCTGACACGGCGGCAGCCAAATCTTGCGCGCTCGAAATGATTTGCATCAGCCAAGCAACTCGCTCGGGTCAATTGGTTTGTGCCCAGCTGCAAGTGCGACTTCAACCGAACTGCGAACTACCGGTGCCAAAACACTTCGAGCGTCAGTAACGCCAACAGATTCGAGCAACCCAATTGCTTGATTGACCACCATCGCAGAAAAATTCGTGGCAACAGAAATCGCCTCAAAGTAAAGTGCTCGATTGTCTTCGCTAATCACAAGTGGCTCAGCACCCATCTCGATTACAAGCGCTTGCGCAATTGGCAGGGCCACGGTTGGTGCCGAAACTGCGAAATAGCTTTCACGAATGCGCGCGAGGTCAACACTTGTTCCGGTAAAACTCATAGCCGGATGAATCGCCAGAGGGATAACGCCTTGCTGGGCTGCTGAGTTGAAAACCGAGTAACCGAATTGCCCAGCCGTGTGTGCCACCAGCTGACCGCTTCGCCAGAGTTTTGCCTCTGAGATGCCGCCGATTGTTGACTCGAGTTGATCGGCCGGAATGGCAAACAGAACCAGGTCGGCCAGTTCTAGCAGTTGCGGCAGGGTTTTCACCAGAGCACCCGGCAGCATGGTCTCGGCACGTTCAATGTTTTTCGCATTTGTGCTGGCGATGCCGGCAATCATGTGGCCCGCAGAGGCCAAGGCCTGACCGAGAACCGAGCCAACCGGGCCCGCCCCGATTATCGCTACCGAGAGCCTTCCCGAGTTCACGCCGGGTTCGTTTCGACTGAACCGTTACCGGTCTCGGTGCTCTTGGGTTTTGGGTCGCGTGGCTCGCGAATTTTGCAGGCACGCTCAATGTGAAGTGCCACGGCAATCAACGCGATCGACTCGAGAAGTGCGATGAAGTTAAACACAATTGAATCTGGCACGACGGGTGCGCCGAGCTGAAGCAATACGAGACAGATTGCAGCACCTAAAAACAAAGCACCGGCAATTGAAGTTGCCTTGGCTAGAGCCAGCACCTTTGTTGCATAAAAAGGATCCACGCGCTTTGGTCGTTCACCGGTGCCATCGTAGTTTTTTAGTGCCTTGTTGTATCGCAATAGAGGCCAGGCAAAAACTAATTCGAGAATTGCAATAGCGGGAAGTGTTACCAAAACCGTGTTGGTCGCAACCGGAATGCTCGATCCGTTGTTGACCATGAGTCGCACGGCGACGTAAACAATCGACCACGCGAGCACTGTTGGCATCAGAAGTGTCAAAAACTTTGTCGGCTTCATTCACTCACCACCCAAACATCATCTTTCAAAGATTGCGCGAGTTGCGCTACAGATCCATGACCGGGCAATACTGCGTCTTTGTCGAGCAGCATCCATGGAACCAGAACGAAGGCGCGTTCGAACGCACGTGGATGTGGCAACTCGAGTTTCTTCTTTGACTGCACTCGATCGCCGTAAGTCACGATGTCGATGTCCATTGTTCTCGAACCCCAGCGCTCGATGCGAACACGACCAAGTTCTGACTCGATGCGACGCAACTCGCGCAACAATTTCTTGGGTTTCAACTTGGTGTCTACCTTCAGCACCGCATTTATGTAATTCGGTTTGCTCTCATCGAAACCCGCCGAGGTAAGCGCGTGAGATTCAACCAGCGGCGATACCCCGCGCACCTTTATGCCCTTGGTGGCACTAAGCAAATCAACCGCGGCACGGATGTTGGCTACTCGGTCACCGAGATTTCCTCCGATGGCCAACACGGCTGGGGTTCTGTGCTTCTTCACTTGCGCTTGGCCTTCACGGTGACTGAGACGTCAGAGAATTCATGGTCGATGGGCGCCTTTGGCTTGTGCACGGTTATCTTGGCCTTTTTTACGACGCTTGCGGTCTCGCCGCCACCAAAGTTCATGGCCAAATCGAGCAGTCTGGTGGCCAGGGTCTCAATCAAATCGACCGGATTCGCCTTGGCTGAAGCAACTAGGGCGTCAGCGAGTCCGCCGTAGTGCACTGTCTTGGCTAGGTCGTCGTTGGCTGCCGCAGCCTTGCCGTCAATCCAGATGTCGGCATCAATAAAGAAGTCTTGCCCGTTAGCCCGCTCAGCCTCAAAAACGCCGTGGTGGGCAAAGACCCTGAGACCCCTGATGCTGATCTTTAGCGGCGAGTGCTTCATGGCTTAACTCTGCCCTATTTACTGCGATTCTGCATTTCGCAGGGCCTCGACAACGTCTATTGCATCTGTTGTGGCGAGCACATTGTGCACACGAATGCCCCAAAGCTTTCGCTGCAGTAAGAGCGCGGTTAGAACAGCGGTTGCAAGATCGCGACGAGAGTTGCTGACCTCGCCCATTTCGTCAGGCTCTAACATTCCGGCGATGAAACGTTTGCGCGATGCGCCAACCAAGATTGGCAGCCCCAGCTTTTCGAGCTCATCAAGACGAGCAACCAACTTCCAGTTTTGCTGCATGTCTTTAGCGAAACCAAGACCAGGGTCAATAACAATTTTCTCGCGCTTGACTCCGGCGGCAAGAGCGGCTTCGACACGCAAAGATAACTCGGTGGCAACGTCGCGCGCGATGTCTTGGTATTCGTTGAGGGTATCCATGCGATCACTAAAGCCACGCCAATGCGAAATCACAAGAATTGCATTTGATTTCGCCGCCACTGAAAACATGTTTTCATCGGCGAGCCCACCAGAAACATCGTTGATGATTTGAGCGCCCACAGCAACCGCCGCCTCTGCGGTTTGTGAATTCATTGTGTCGATGCTGAGTTTTGCACCACTCGAAATAAAGGCCGAATCTTTCGAAACTCGCTCGATAACTCGCAACACTCTGCGTTGTTCTTCTTCTATCGAAACTCGCTCGGCACCAGGCCGAGTAGATTCGCCGCCAATGTCGATGATGTTTGAACCTGCGGCGAGAAGCAGCCTCGCGTGATTTACAGCATCGTCTTCAGCTGAGAACTCTCCACCATCGCTAAACGAATCTGGGGTGACATTGAGCACACCCATAACAAGCGGACGATTAAAGGTCATGGCTACTTCGAGATCAGTGCCATGACTTCGGCGCGAGCAACCGGTTCTGCGTATTCTCCGCGAGCTGCCATGGTTATGGTGTTTGCCTCTGGCTGTCTAGCCCCACGTGAGACCACACAGTGATGCCTGGCCTCGATAACCACGACGACTCCTCGCGAGCCAGTGCCCGATTCGATGGTGTCGGCAATTTGAGCCGTTAGATTCTCTTGAAGTTGGGGCCTCGAAGCCAAGACTTCGACAACTTTGGGCAGGCGCCCTAGACCAACAACCTGGCCGGCCGGTAGATAGGCGATGTGGGCCACACCGGTAAACGGAAGCAGGTGGTGCTCACACATCGAGACAAACTCAATGTCTTTGAGAATCACAACTTCGTTTTGCTCGGCGGCAATTGTGTCGCCGAGAACTGTTTCGGCATCAACGCCAACCCCATTAAAGAAAATCGAGTAAGCCTCAGCCACCTTTTTGGGAGTAGCCAGCAGATCACTGCGCTGAGGATCTTCGCCGATTGCTAAAAGCAATTCGACTACAGCTGCTTCGATGCGCTGTTGATCTGCCACTTGCTACTTCTTCTTTGCAGTTGCGCGAGGCCTTGCCGTGCGCTTCGCGGTCGACTTCGCAGTTTTTGCATCGGATTCAGCCTTTTTAGCTTCACGCTGCTTTACCGCCGTCGAACCTTTCGATGGAATTGCAATTGGGCCTTGCTTCGAAGCTGGTCGCGACTTGCTCGACAACCAAACCTTGCGTTTTGGAATTTTCTTTACGTTCTTAAAGAGAACAGCAATTTCTTCTTGGTTTAGTGTCTCGCGCTCCATGAGCTCTTTAGCTAGCGCGTCAAGAATCTTGCGGTTCATGGTCAGCGCTTTGTATGCGTCGTTGTGAGCTGCCTCAACAATCGCACGCACCTCAGCGTCAATGGCTTGAGCTGTTGCCTCACTGTAATCGCGCGCCTGTGCCATGTCGCGACCGATGAAGACTTCTCCGCCGTTGCCATAGCTAACGGCACCTACCGCGTTGCTAAAGCCATACTGAGTGATCATCTTGCGGGCAATCGATGTTGCCTTCTCGAAGTCGTTCGATGCTCCGGTGGTTGGGTCGTGAAATACAATCTCTTCGGCAACGCGGCCACCCATCGCATAGGCAATCTGATCAAGAAGCTGGTTGCGCGAAACCGAGTAGCGATCTTCGAGTGGCAACACCATGGTGTAACCGAGTGCGCGACCACGCGGCAAAATGGTGACCTTGGTAACCGGGTCGCTGTCGTTCATTGCCGCGGCAACCAGGGCGTGACCAGCCTCGTGGTATGCGGTGTTCAAACGCTCACGATCTTGCATTAGGCGAGACTTCTTCTGCGGCCCGCCAATTACGCGGTCGATAGCCTCATCGATAGTAACTGCCGTGATTTTCTTCTCGTTCTGTCGAGCGGTTAGCAGGGCCGCCTCATTGAGAACGTTTGCCAAATCGGCACCCGTAAAGCCAGGGGTGCGGCGAGCAATCAGAGCCAAGTCAACGTCGTCGGCTAGTGGCTTTCCCTTGGCGTGCACGGCCAAGACCTTTTCTCGACCCGCGAGATCGGGCGGGGTAACGCCAATCTGACGGTCGAATCGGCCAGGTCGAAGCAACGCTGGGTCGAGCACGTCTGGGCGGTTGGTTGCTGCTATCAAAATGACGTTGGTTTTCGAGTCGAAGCCATCCATTTCGACAAGCAACTGGTTAAGAGTCTGCTCACGCTCATCGTTGCCACCACCGATTCCAGCACCACGCTGTCGACCTACCGCATCGATTTCGTCAACGAAGATGATGGCTGGTGCTGCTTGCTTCGCCTGATCAAATAGATCGCGAACACGAGAAGCGCCCACACCGACGAACATTTCAACAAAGTCGGAACCAGAAATTGAGAAGAACGGAACACCAGCTTCGCCGGCAACAGCTTTAGCCACCAAAGTCTTACCGGTTCCGGGTGGGCCGTAGAGCAAAACACCGCGAGGAATCTTTGCGCCAACCGCCTGGAACTTTTGTGGTTCTTTCAAGAACTCTTTGATTTCTTGTAGTTCTTCCATCGCCTCGTCGGCACCGGCGACGTCGGCAAAGGTGACGTTTGAGGTTTCTTTGTTTATCAACTTGGCACGCGACTTGCCGAACTGCATTACACCGCGGCCACCGCCGCCGCCAGCGCTCGACAAAATGAACCAGAAGATTAGACCGATGATGATGAACGGCAGAAGGCTACCCAGCAGGGCAATAAACCAAGGAGTGTTTGGCGCTTCATCGTTAAAGCCCTTGCCGAGGTTTGCCGAATTCACAAGTTTCACAACTTCTTCACCGCGAGCACTCACATAGAAGAACTGCACCTGCTTGCCTAGCTTCGGGTCTTCGGTTGCGAGGGTGACGTCTACGCGCTGATCGGCCTCAAGAATTTTGACACTCACGGCCTTGCCGTCTTTGATGAGCGCCATTCCAACGCTGGTGTCGACCTGCTTCACGCTCGAGCTGTTGACCATGGATGAGCCGATGATTAGAACGACTACTGCGGCAATGATCCAGACAAATGGGCCACTCAGAAACTTTTTGATATTCACCGCATAAATCTACCTGTGGCTAACGACAAGCGCCAAAGATGTTCGCCGTAGGCGTTAGCTATAGGTTTTTGGGTCGAGCACGGCCACGCCCGGCAGGGTTCGAT
>JACCDN010697019.1_pt1 | contig 19709 bp, 25 predicted proteins | sample 7441691 | NCBI WGS metagenome assembly JACCDN01 (sample SAMN15323439, study PRJNA562643) | freshwater metagenome | isolation source: river surface water | place: USA:Blue River Watershed | collected 2017-08-16 | reverse complement strand
CTCTGGCTCAGGAAAGACGCGATGCAATGATTAATACTAGAGTTGAATTTGTTGAGTTTCCTGATGGCGGCTTGGTGGCTATGGATGCCAAGAAGGAAGCGCTCGTTGAGATTAAACGATTTCTGGAGAAGCATTTTATAGGCTAAGCCTATTTACATTTTTAAGGTTAAAATATAAACTTTATCTTCAGTCAGTTATAGGAAAAGAATATATACATTTATACAGAAACCAAGGGTCAAGGAGAAAAGGTTGTTATTATTCACGGAGGATGCGCCAGCCATGAGGACATGGCCCCTGTTGTAGATGCTCTCGCGTCGAAATATCATGTGACCAACGTTGGCCTACCTGGTTCGGGTCATAGTGATTGGAACGATAACATTAAAAATATTCACGATATTGCCGATGCCATATTGGCTGTTTTACCTAAAGAAGCGATTTATGTTGCGTGGTCGTTTGGAGGGTTGGTTGCCCAATCCATTGCAATACGATATCCTGAGCGTGTCAAGCGGTTTGTTGGTCTTGGCGCAACACCGAAATTTATTGCTTCTACTAATTGGATTGGTTTTCCTGAGCCAGGGTATCTTGCGCTTGTTCGTCCTAAAGTTGCAGAGCAAGGCTTTAAAGCTTTTTTAAGAGGCTATTATGAATATGAGTTTAGCAAAGTCGATCCCAAAGCGGATTCTTATTCCTTGATGCAAAAAATTTGCGATCATCGAGTAGAAATTGACAGCACTGTTTTATGTAAACTCATGGAAATTTGTGACTCTACCGATTTGCGTAAAGATTTTAAGTCCATTAGTTGTCCTATTGATTTGATCATTGGAAATGAGGATGAAAATGTTCCAAAAGCCGCATGGCAGAACATCAAAACCCTCAATCCAAATGTCAAAATTCATGAAATTAATGGTGCAGGCCATGCCCCCTTTTGGACACATCCTGAAGAGTTTAACAAAATCTTAAATCGTATTTTGTTAAGAGGCAATATGAATTTCCTAATTGGTGAGTGGTCATTTACGAATTCAATTCTAATGGATATTTATGGCCAAATTTTAGAAGACCCTGGAAGCAAAGGCACTGGGATGCTTATTTACACGGCTTCAGGCAATATGGCTGGTCAATTAAGTGCGAATCGAGTTGAGTCCTCAAAAAAAGAAATTGAATTTAAAACCGATTATATTGCTTATTATGGTACTTACGAGTTTGATTCTAACTCAATGCAGGTAACCCACCACATTGTCAATTCGAATATTCCAGTATTGGTTGGAGCTTCAATCAAAAGGCAAGTTAAAATTATTGAGCCTGGGCTGATATCATTAAAACTGATAGAGCCTGAAACCTTTATAACAAATCAACCAGTTTATAGAGAATTATTCTGGCGTCGAATTAGCAATACGTCATCGTATCAAGTTTAATCCATCAAAAAACTTTGAATTGCTTGATTGACTTGCTCAGGCTCTTCCAGTCCCATCAAATGTCCAGCTTTTGCAATAATTTTAAATTGTGAGCTAAGAATTAACTGATGTAGTGTTTGCAAATCTTTGAGTGGAACCGCACTGTCCTCTTCACCTGCTAAAATGAGGACGTTTGCTCTTATCTTTTTCAAAGCTTCAGTATGATCTTGCCAACTGATACAAGCTTTATGATGATTGATGCAATATTTTTGGCCTAAAGCGCGTGGAAGATTACTGATTTTTTCTCGCAACACTTGATCTTCAGAGCGAGACTTTGAAATCACCACATTGGTAAAAATTTTGATGACATCTTCAAAGCCTCCTGCTTGGACTTGATCAATGAGTCCTTGGTAAAATGCCTTGGTCGGTGCATCATGTGTATGGCAATAGGTTCCCATTAAAATTGCTTTTTCAGCAAAATCGGGATAACGACATAAAATGTCTTGAACAACAAAGCCACCCATGGATAAGCCGACTAGGGCATATACATCATGATACTGTTTTACTACAAAATTTGTCATTACTTCGATACTATCAAACTGGTTGATATTTGGAGAAATAATCTCATAACAATTTTGCAGAGCTTCTATCTGTGGGGCAAAAACCGCTTCATTGCTCCAGGCGCTGGGGAATAATAAGATTTTTTTCTTCATTGAGTTAAGACCTCTTTCCTGAAACCAAATAATTCCGATAAAATCCAACAATATTATCTGATAACTCCAATGCAGTATAATCAGCAATGAGCTGATCAAATTCTGCATCAGAAAAAACTTTACCACGCAATACTTTTTCAGCGGTAACGAATCCCAAGCGCATCACTGATTTTTCTTCTGAGGTTCGGAGTATGGCTTGATTAGGCCCCATGGTGATATTTTTTGCACCTAATTCTTTTAGGAGGAAATAAGTACGCTTAATAAAATCTAGGGGCATGTTATTGCTACTAAAGAGCTTATAGCCGATTTTACTGTATGTATGGGTCATAGTAAGATCGGGATACGTAAAGACACCTGTATCATTCATGTCTACGCTTTCGTATGTTAATATTCCACCTGATTTTAATGTCTGAAATAATTCAGCAAAGACCCGTTCGGATGCATTTTGAGTAAACTCAATTACCCATCGGCCATAGATAAAATCGAATTGATTTTGATATCGTGGCAAGTCGCTTTCTAGATCAAACTGAGCAAACTCAATGTTATTAACCCCAGCTTCTTCAGCAGTCTTTTTTGCAACTTTTAATTGATCAAGGCTTTTATCTACTGCAAAAACAATTCCATCTTTTCCAACGACACGAGCAAGCTCAACAGCCATATGCCCGGTGCCACAGCCAATTTCTAGCACCTTCATCCCAGGTCTTAATCCTGCCTTTTGCATAAAAGCTAATGCCCCAGGGTTATACATTCGGCTTAATAGTTTTAGTCGTTGATAATCATCATCACCTGTAGACAAGATATATTCACTCATGTTTATTCCCTTTTTACATTCACAGCCGTACCATAACCACCACCATTATAGTCAGGCTGATAATAATTAACATGTAACTGGGTCTGATACTTACCATTTTCATCTTGGGTATGGGTAACTGTTCCAAACAAAACGCCATGGTCACTTTCTTGTCCTGGTAAAATATTTTTAAAACTCATAGCAAAGTTGTTCCCATTGGCAATAATGGCTCCATGATAGGTCTCCGTTCCATCATTGAGAAAAGCTTTTGATGTGTAGGCAATGTGACCTTGGGCAAAATTACTGCACTTTTCATCTAAGGTAATTTTCAGGCGGCTGCCGCTGAAAGGGCCATCATGGATGTCATAGCCATTAACAATGTATTCTCCGGAGAGATCGATAAAATTTTTGTTTGTCATTTTGAGTCCTTATTTAAACTTTAAAATCCAAGATCATTTCAGGCGCGCCTGCATATTCAAAATCATGTAAATTCGCAAGCTGTTCTTTAAACCAAAGATCAAAAGGATGATTAGAACCAGGCCAGTTTGCAAGAAGTGCTTCTTTCCCCGGTTCCTGTTCGTGCATTACAATCACAAACTCTTGGTTGCCAATTTTATGATAATGCACTTTAGCGCTTTTCAAGCCATAGCGGCTTAAAAGATCAAGATATTCTGTTTTGCGTGGGCCAGTGAATTCCGCCATGAAAGCTTTATACTCATTGAGTTTTTCAGGTTTTAAGGGGTTAACAAACATAATGGTTGGCATAGTGATCCCCTTGGTATCTGATAATATTTTGTACAGTATAGCAAGTTCTGTTAAAATAGCAAATGAGCTAATGCATTGTAATGATTAATCAAATGTTTTGACTTATGTCTATATAGAAAAAATGCTGGCAACTTTGAATTGTAAAGTGAGGGATAGTGCAGCCATAAATGAATCTCAATGTTATTTTATTATCGTAAACCCTTATAAATAAAAGGCTTTTTCCCATAATGCGAGCAGTTCGGATTTGAAATTAACATTCAATTTCATTTTGATATGTTCAAGATGAGATTCTACCGTACGAGGTGAAATATGCATTCTTAGGGCTATTTCTTTAGCAGATAGCCCCTTGGCCAAATAATCCAAACACTCCTTTTGCTTTGCTGTTAAATGAATGTTTTGTGTGCCAATGTGAAGCTCGATGGTATCTTTAGCATCCGGGTTGAAGGGCTCAATAAAATCTTCTAAATCGAAAGGATGATGTTTCTCAGCTAAAAAAATACGATTTGCAGGTTGCTCGGCTTTGGCAATTAATTTATCTGCTATGGAACGGAAATAATCTTGAAATCGTTGTAACACCAAAAGGTTGTTAAAATAATTCTCAATAGTTATTGCTCGATTGTGTTTACTCGCGAAAACAAAGTTTTCCGTAAAGTCTGATCTAACTTCGCTCAACATAATGGGGTGATAAATACCTAGTTCTGACATGGTTTTTATTACCCAGGGTTCAGCACGTTGGCTCCATAAAGAAATTACAGTTTCCGGTTTGATGTTCGCTCTGGGTTTAGGTGAAAGTATTTTTGCGCGATACAAGTTTTTAATGAGCATTTGCGCATATTCTTGTGAACTCATTAAGCCTAGGAAAGAACCATCAGGGTAAATGCGCGAATAATTAAAATATGCTAAATTCAATTTATCAAACAGGGGTTGGCAAATTCTGCGGATCTCAGTGCTCACCTCCAAAATTAAATGTTTTTCAAAGTTTGTTGCGTTGGGCATAATGAACCTTATTCATAATATGATATTGCATTTAAGTGGAACTCGATTGCATATTCCCTATTATAAAATAAAATGGCAGTATTTTTTATAGATACGGCAATTTTTTTAGCTATAAAAGAAACAAGAAAACCAAAATGAAGCGCCATTTGATATGGGTAAGGTAAGTATCTCATTTAGAGTTTATATTGAGACAAGAGATGCATTTTTCGCGAGATATGGCAAACTGTTACCATAACTTATTTTGTGATAATATTTTGTACAGTATAGCAAGTTCTGTTAAATGGGGGTTAATAAATGCCAAAAATTAAAGTAAATGATATTGAAATGTATTATGAAATCCATGGGCAGGGCGAACCTTTGGTTCTAATCGCTGGTTTCAGTGTGGATCATACGGCGTGGCAAGCGGTGATTGATGGCTTTGCTAAACATTATCAGGTCATCGTGTTTGATAATCGAGGTGCAGGGCAAACAGATGTTCCTGATGGGCCTTATTCGGTTGATCAATTAGCAGAAGATGTTGTTGCTTTGTGCCAAGTGCTTTGCATTAAGAAGGCTCATTTTGTAGGTAATTCGATGGGTGGGTATATTTTACAAACTCTGGCTTATCGCCATTCTCATCTAGTACAGTCAGCGGTCATTTGTAATTCTACTTTTGTCGCTCACACTTGCTTTCAATATTTTATGGCAGCTCAACTAGAATTGATGCAGGCCAATGCACCAATGGCTGCTTTATTAAAAGCGTCTTGCTGCTGGGCGTTTTCATACCAATTTTTATCCCAGCCAGGCATGCTTGAAGGTTTGATTGATTTGGGGCTTAATCATCCTTATCCTTTTACTATGGTGGGGCATAAAGCACAGCGCGTGGCCATTGATCAGTTTGATTCAAGAGATTGGATTGGAAAGATCAAAGTTCCTACATTAGTGATTGGTGCTGATCAAGATCTTATTTTTAGTGAACCGTCGATTAAGGCTTTGGCAGAGAAAATTTCGCATGCAGAATATTATTGCTTTAAGGAATGTGGTCATTTGCCGCATATAGAATATCCACAAGAATTTGCAAAGGTCGTTAGCAAATTTATTAAGGAAATATAAGGAGTTAAAATGAACCGTCATGAAATAGGCCTGCAAGAACTGGTAAAAGTATTTGGCAAAGAAAGCACTGAAGCAACGGTTGATATGTTGCGAGAAATTTATGTTCCTTTTGCAGATTTTCTCATTGGAACTTTTGGGGATATGTATAGCGATGAAGTACTTGATCTCAAGGCTAAAGAACTTTTGGTGATTGCCTCGCTGATTAGCCAACGTGATACCCGTCCGCAATTAAAGATTCACATCAAAGCTGCGCTGAAAGCGGGATTAAGTAAAAGAGAAATTCTAGCGAGCATTTTGCATTTGGTTTTGTATGTGGGTTTTCCCGCGACAATCAATGCGCTCACGGCAGCAAAAGAAGCATTTACAGAATTAGAATCTGCTTAAATTTGTATATCTTGCAGCTTTAGAGTTTGCTGACCCGATGCAGAAAAGTTTTTTAAAACAAACAAAAGCGAAAGCAAAAACAGAAGGAATAAGACAAAATGAAAACAAAATGGCTAACATCTCTAACAATCTGTTCTGTTTTACTTGACCATTACACATCGTAAGATGAAGCTCATACAAAGGCGAGCTTATGGGGGAAACCCGACCTCTTTATTGATCTATCTTGAACTATTAAATGGTGCCGGGAGAGAGAATCGAACTCTCACGCCATCTCTGGCACCGGATTTTGAGTCCGGCGCGTCTACCAGTTCCACCATCCCGGCATAAGGATAATCTCATCGCTGATATTGCGATAACGGTTAAGGCAGGGCATTTTACCGATCTTTTTATAAAGATGCAATAGCCCTGTTATTTTTGTATAAGTAAACAACAAGATTATCTATTCTATGCTTAAACTAAGCTTTATGTTACAGATCGTCGATACTGCATGCGTGCAGAGCTAACATGAAAAAACGGCGGAACGGGAAGAGAACTTTGCCGTTGCTTTGCAAAGGATAGGCAGATTGGATTGCATTTACATATGCTGTTTCAAAAGCAATCTGATCAACGTGCTCTAACTTAGTTAAAACAGGACGTAGGCCTGTGCCCTGCACCCAGTTAAAAATAGCTTGATGATTTAACATTTCCTGGACGTATTCTGTCTCCCATAGCTGAATATGACTTGCTCCATTTTGACTGAGTATATTGTAATATTGACGATGGTCATAAAAAGGGTGATCTAGTCGGCCATAACGTAATTCTTTTAAGAGGGATTTCCAGGCTTCATTTTTTTCTAATAATTCAATGGTCATTTGATGTGAAGGATGGTGCCAGTTGTTTGGTATTTGGATTGCTAGAATCCCCCCTGGATTAAGAAAGCTTAATAATTTTGGAATTAAAAGTTCGTGGTGATGAACCCATTGCAAAGATGCATTAGCAAAAATGCAATCAAGCTTCTTGGTCGGTGAAAATGTACTTAAATCTGCTTGAATAAAATCTAAATTTGGGTACTTGGCTCTAGCTTCAATCAACATGTCGGTAGAGGAATCTAAACCAACGATTTCTGCTTTGGGCCAACGTTCTTTTAAAAGGATTGTGCTATTGCCTGGCCCACAACCAAGATCATAAACAAGGGTAGGATTAACAGTTTCTGGAATGGCAAAAAGTAAATCTTTAGCAGGCTTGGTACGTAAATCTAAAAATTGACTGTAAGTTTTAGCGTTCCACATATCGGTCATGATAACTCCTTAAATAAATTTTGAGACTCAATAATTTTACTAATACGCTGAATTACCAGTAAAGCAGGTTTGTCTTTCATTGTGTATCTCCTTTGTGAAGATCATATATAAAATAGCTATAGATAACAATTAGTATTTCTTACCATTTATTGAAATTATATATTGATTTTAAAAAGGATAAAGCGGATAATTTTAACTATGCCATTAGAAAAATTAACTATATGACCAAAATTCCTCCTTTGTTAAGCTTGCGGGCTTTTGAAGCGGTGGCACGACACAAAAATATTGCTAAAGCAGCCGATGAGTTATGTGTAACGCGTTCAGCGGTTAGCCAGCAGGTGAAGCAGTTAGAAGGATATTTTGACTTGGTACTCATTGATCGCAGTAATAATAAAATTGCTTTGACCCATGATGCACAAATTTATGCAGAAGAGCTCACAAAGTTTTTTCAAGGTGTGGGTTTTGCAACCCAGAGTCTACTCGTAGCTCATAAGAGTAATCGTGTTACTCTAAATTTACCGACAACTTATGCGATGTATTGGTTGATTCCTAAAATGCAAGAGTTTCAAGATCTTTATCCTGATATTGAATTACGAATTGCTACACCGCAGCGTAAAGTGAATTTTGATATTGAAGACATTGATCTTGCAATAGATAATGGGGAAAGGGTTCAAGAGGGATTAAGCTCAGAGTTTTTGTTTTATGAGAATTGGTTGCCAATATGTACACCTTCTTATCTTGCTCGTGTGTCAAAGGGCAGGCACCGTTATATCGAAGTAAATGATTCAGAGCGTCAATATGCTTGGAGTAAATGGTGTAAAGAATATAATGAGCCCCTACCTCGAGAGGGGCAGATTCTTTATGTGTCGCATACTTTGCAAGCAATTCAAGCAGCCTTAAATGGGCTGGGGTTGGCGTGTGTACCAAAACTTTTTGTTGAGAACGAATTAGCAAGTGGTCGTCTTATTCTGCCTTTTGGTGATCGTTCAACAATGTCGATTTCACCATTTTATGTATTGTCGTCTTTAAAGATTAAAGATCGTAAAGAAGTTCTCATTGTTAAGAAATGGTTGTTAAATCTTGTGGCTACTTAAAACCTAAGCACACAAGGAAATGTTCTGCTGAACGATCCCGTGAAGCATCCGGTTTACAAAAATGGATTTTTTGAAATTGTTTTTTTGCTTCTAAAATTAAAATATCTAAATCGCGACCTTGGAAAACCTTAGTGACAAAAGCACCGCCTTTTTTAAGATGGTTTTTCGCAAAATCAAAAGCAAGTTCTATTAAATACATGGATTGGGCTTGATCGGCGGTTTTGTTGCCAGACATATTAGGAGCCATGTCAGAGAGCACTACATCTACTTGCAAAGATTTGTCATTTCCGTGAAGGTGCGAATCTAGGTTGCAGAGAATTTCTTCGCTAGTAAAATCCCCTTGTAAAATAATAACATTTTCAATGGGATCGATGGGCAGTAAATCTAAGGCAATAATTTTACCATTTTTGCCAATATATTTTTTACTAACTTGCGACCAGCTTCCCGGGGCTGCACCTAAATCTACTACGGTTTGATTTGCTTTTAGAAAATGATATTTTTCTTGAAGTTCGAGAAGTTTATAGGCTGCACGTGCGCGATAACCTGCAGCCCAAGCTTTTTTGACATAGGGATCATCGAAATGTTCTTTAAGCCAGCGGCTGCTGGAGGCGGATCGTTTTGGCATAATGCGACACATTGTATTAGCTTTTGTGGGGATTTACTATAGGTTTGATAATCCCGGTAATGCTGATGGTGAATTTCTTGCTCAGTGTATCTTTGCTAAAACTGAAGTTTCCTGCATTGACCAACTCACCACTCCCCATAAAACGCAAGTAGGCATTTTGAGTAAATCCGCCTAAATTAATTTCAAACGTCATATCGGCGGGTAAGGGCGGTGCAATTTTAAGAACATTGCTAATGTCTTGAGGTGAATTACTTGAGAAAGTAATTAAGTCTCCGTGCCACATGGGGTTGCAAGATTGATGATCTGTGCTGGCACAAAGATAAATGGTTTTTCCAGTAATGATGCTTGCTTCTTTCGCATAATTGATATTGCTGATGAAAGTTTGTGCGGCACCTTCAAGTTCTTTGTTTTGATAATAAAACCCATAGGTCATAAAGCCGGTTACTGCAAGAACACTTGAGATGCTTAGCGTAATCAAAAGTTCTAAAAGTGACATAAGGGTATTGGTTGTTTTTGGGGCAATTTTAAGGCTTGTAAAAAACTTTGTCAAAAGCTATTGCACTTCCTGTTGAAATCGGTTATCATTGCCGGCTCACAAGAACGAGATTCAAGATAAAACAAAGGTTTAAAGATTATGAAAACAATCAGTGCCAAAGCACATGAAGTCAAACGCGACTGGTTTATTATCGATGCTGCAGGTAAAACCTTGGGTCGTTTGGCGACTCAAATTGCCATCAGATTGCGTGGTAAGCATAAAGCCATCTATACCCCTCATGTGGATACAGGTGATTATATTGTTGTTATTAATGCCGATAAAGTAACGGTTACCGGTAACAAGGCGCAAGATAAAATGTATTATCGCCACAGTAATTATACCGGCGGTTTGCGTGAAGATTCTTTTGAAAAACTTATTTCGCGTAAGCCGACAGAGGTTTTGGAACGCGCGGTTCGCGGTATGTTGCCCAAAAACGCTTTGGGCTATCAAATGTTTAGCAAATTGAAAGTCTATGCAGGTGAGGCTCATCCGCATGTGGCGCAACAACCTCAAGCTTTGAATGTTGATCAAGCATAATTAGGAATAGAATATGGCAGAAAAACAAATCAATGGAGTGGGCCGTCGTAAAACCTCAACTGCCCGTGTTTATATTCAGAAAGGGAAAGGTGCTATTATTATCAATGGTCGCCCTTTAGAAGAATATTTTGGTCGTAAAACCTCGTGCATGATTGTGCGTCAACCTTTAGAGCTGTTGAGTGCAGGCAACGATTTTGATATTAAAGTAAATGTAGTTGGTGGTGGGGTTAGCAGCCAAGCGGGTGCAATTCGCCATGGCATTACGCGTGCTTTGATTGAATTTGACGAGAGCTTGAAAGGGGCATTACGTGCTGCAGGTTTTGTAACTCGTGATCCTCGTGAAGTTGAGCGTAAGAAGATTGGTCTTCACAAAGCGCGTAAACGTCCACAATATTCGAAGCGTTAATCACTTTTTTGCAAGGATTGTATTATGGCTTTTTTGGGCAGTCGCCGTTCATTAATGACTTTGTACTCCAATAAGCTTTGCCCGTATTCTCATCGGGTGAGGATTGTTTTAGCTGAAAAAGGAGTAGAAGCCGAGACTGTTGAGGTTGATCCGAATTTTCCTCACGAAGATGTAGCAAGCTTAAACCCATATGGTACCATTCCAATGTTGGTTGATCGGGATTTGGTGCTCTATGAGCCTAATGTTATTTTAGAATACTTGGAAGAACGTTTTCCGCATCCTCCTTTGATGCCTATTTACCCCGTGTCGCGGGCACGTAGCCGCTTGATGCTATTACGTGTAGATCGTGATTGGTATTCCATTGCCGATCGGATTGAAAAAGCCAAGAATATCGATGAGAAGAAAGCGGTAGCAGCAGAACTTAAAAATAGTATTATTTCAATTGCGCCAGTATTTGCAGATACACCTTTCTTCTTGAGTGAAGAGTTTACTTTGGTGGATTGCAGTTTAGCAGCGCTTTTGTGGCGTCTACCTTATTATGGTATTGAATTACCCAAAGAAGAAGGGGCTCCCATTATGAAATATGCGGATCGCCTTTTTAAGCGCGAAGCGTTTTTGCAAAGTCTTTCTGATGCTGAGCGCGACATGCGTCCTGGATACTATCAAGAATCATGAGACTGCGTTTCCCTTTATTCAAAACTACCTATGAATGGTTGATAGACGAAGGGCTGACTCCATATTTCCTTGTTAATGCCGAATTTTCTGGAGTGATTGTTCCGCGTGAATACGTTGAAGACGGTGAAATTGTTCTTGATGCCTCTGCTGAGGCCATTGATGAAATGATTTTCGATGAAGAGGGTATTAGTTTTTCCGCAGGTTTTGATGATGGTGAGTTTCGGGTGTTCTTTCCCATTGGTGCGATTATTGCTTTATATGCCGAAGAGAATGAGCAAGGCTTATTTAGTACCGATGAGGTTTCAACGCTTTTGGTACAAGAGAGCGATGAGCCTATATTACCGGGGCCAGCTAAAAAAACAAGTACTACCACAAAAGAATTCAAGCGAGGCCAGCTAAAATTGGTGAAATAGCCTTATTTTTTATGCTATCATAGTTCTTTTATTGATTCGTTTTAACATTATGAAAACCCGTTTTGCCCCTAGCCCCACCGGTTTAATTCATTTAGGAAATGCACGTACTGCTCTATTTAGTGCGCTTTATGCTCATGGCCACGGCGGTACATTTTTGTTACGTATCGAGGATACCGATAAAGCGCGATCTACCGAAGCTTTTATTCAAGCGCTTTGCGCTGATTTGAAGTGGCTAGGAATTCATTGGCAGGAAGGTGAAGAAGTGGGTGGGGAACATCGCCCGTATCGCCAATCTGAACGTGATTCAATTTATGCACACTATTATCATTTGTTGGAAGAGCAAGGGCATGCTTATCCTTGTTTTTGTTCCGATGATGAGTTGGAGCTCGAGCGCAAACTGCAAAAAGCATCTGGTCAGCCGCCGCGATATTCAGGTAAATGCAAGCACCTTCATGCTGATGAGAAAGCTGCTAAAATTGCCGCAGGAATTAATCCTACCTTGCGCTTTGCAGTGAAGGCTGGAGAGATTATTGAATTTACCGATTTGGTCAAAGGCAAGCAAACTTTTAGGGCGGAAGATATTGGCGATTTTATTATTCGTCGTAATGATGGGGGCAGTTCTTTTATGTTTTGTAACGCGATTGATGATTCTCTCATGAATGTCACGCATGTATTGCGTGGCGAAGACCATTTAACGAATACGCCGCGTCAGCTCATGATTTTGCGCGTGTTAGGACTGCGGGAACCAGAATATGCACACATGGCTTTAATTAATGGTGTCGATGGCGCACCTTTATCTAAACGCAATGGTAGTCGTAATATTCAAGAATTTCGCGAAGAGGGTTTTTTGCCTTTGGCAGTGATTAATTATATGGCGCGTTTAGGGCATTATTATGAGTCGAATGATTTAATGACTTGGGAAGGTTTGTCACAACACTTTCAAGTAGAGCGTTTGAGTTCTTCAGCTGCCCGTTTTGATGAAGATCAGTTGCTCTTTTGGCAACGTACGACAGTTCATGATTTAAATGACACAGAGTTTGCTGCTTGGTTGGGCTCTGTTTTGCATGAAGTCCCTGAAGAGAAACAGAAACACTTTATCGCTACCATACGCGATAATGTATTATTTCCCATAGATGCCAAGCGCTATGCTCATATTTTCTTTAGGCCGCACTTTAAAGTTGAAGCACACTTTGAGGTTTTAGTGAGTGCCGGGCAAACCTTTTTTGAGCAAGCCTTAGAAGCCTTAAAATTATATGGTAGCAATTTTACAGCGATTAGCGAGTATTTAACGAAAACTTTAAATGTTAAAGGCAAAGCATTATTCCAACCTTTGCGGGTGGCTTTGACCGGTGAGTTGCATGGGCCACAGATGGGCGAAGTCCTACAGTTGTTAGGGGCTGAACAAGTCAAACATCGTTTACAAAGTGCTTTGCAGTCTTTGTAAAACTACATTTTTTTACAAGTAGTTAAACATATTTAAAACATGTTTTTTCATAAATAAATTATTATTTTAGTAAGTAATTTATCTGGATTAACATGAAAAAAATCATTAAAAAGGCAGGGATGCTGTTGTTATGTCTTGATTTGCCTCTTTATGCTGTTACAGCAGTTACACAGGATTCTGTGGGTTGGATGGGTGGCATCAGCCAACAATCAAGCCAGAGTGGTACCTCGCAATCATGGCAGGTTTATTTTAAAAAAGAATACCAAAATCAGTGGGGATTTAATCTGTCGTATTTGAATGAAGGTCATTTTAACAATGATTTTCGTGATGGGGTGAGTTTGCAGGGGGAATGGTTTAGCCAATGCATTTGGGACGAGGATCTTGGTTTTGATGTAGGCGTGGGGCCCTATCTATATTTTAATACCACGGATCCAAATAATAATGTGGGTCAATATGAAAATCAACATGGCTTGGCTTTAAACACTAGTTTTAATGCTACATTGTATCGTTTTGATCCCTTACTATTGAATGTAAGCTTGAGTCGAATTCAAACCACTGGGAATAACAATACCAATATGTTGATGATGGGTGTCAGTTGGGATTTAGATCGGCCGCTTAATTTATTGCATTTGCTCCCACTTGCAAATCTTGGCCAGCAAGAAGTGATTGCTGCCTATGGACGGGGGATGGTAGATGGCCGCCCTGTGGCTTTTAGCCCCAGTTATAGTATGAGCTATCATTATCTTGTGAATACTTTATTTACTGTAAGTGTGAGCTATCTTAATGAGGGCGATAATGATTTAACGCATCGACAAGGCATTAATTTCATGGGCTGGCTGCAGCATTCTTTTTATAAAGGACGTCTCACATTTGCAGGTGGAGTTGGGCCTTATTTTTATAAAGATACAGAGCATCCCAATCAACATATTGCCGGTATTATTGGTCTTGCAACAAGTTACCAAATCACCAATCATTGGTTGGGGCGTTTTGAGTGGGATCGTGTTGCTACAAATAATAACACCGATAGTGACTTATATTGGTTAGGGGTTGGTTATCGCTTTTGAATGGGTAGATGGATACTAAACTTGGCTCCACCCAAGTTCTGGCTTTGTGTAACACTAATAGAGCCATGATGAACAATGACAAGACGTTCTACAATTGCAAGGCCTAATCCATGACCTGAAAGTTCTTTATTGCGGCTTTCATCTAAAGAAAAGAAAGGCTCAAAAATCTTCTGTCGATAAGCTTCGGGAATGCCAGGCCCATCATCTTCAATGGTGAGAATGATTTCCTTATCAGCAATGTTTAAACTAACATTAATTTTTCTCTGGGCGTAACGAAAGGCATTTGAAAGGAGATTTAACACAATTTTTTCAAAATATTGAGCTGCCATATTAATTTTAATGCCTTGTATTGCAGGAGTAATATCCCAAATTAAAGTTTTCTCAGGATGTTTTTCTTCAGATTCAATTAATGTTGCTAATAAGGTATTAGAAATATCGATAGATTCGTGTGTAGGATGAAATAACTGGCGATCAAAGCTGGTATATAACAACAACTCACCTATAAGTGTTTCTAGATCATTAACGGCATCATTGGCGCTTGCAATATAGGTATTTTGTTCTTGTTTTTTCTTGCTATCTTCAATCATAGTTAAAGCAAATTTAAGCCTTGCCAAAGGGGTTTTTAATTCGTGCGAAACGGCCTGGGTTAATTCTTTATGAGAGATCAAAAGCTTTTGAATTTGATTGCCCATGGTTTTTAAATTTTTATAAAGAGAAGCCATTGCAGCAAAGCGACCAATTTTAATTTTATAATCGAAATCACCCTCACCATATTTTTGAGCCAGGCGATCAAGTTTTTTGAGATCACGGTAAAAAGAATAAAGTGAAAAAAACATAACGAGTGAGATGAAAATGACTAGAAAACCCAAAAGCAGTGACCCTAATTCTGCCATATACCAAGGGTAGATAAATGATCCAATTTTCAGTACGGTGGTGGGTGAGTAAAGGTAATAACAACTCAAAAAGACGTTGAAATCATTGGTGCCATCCATTAAAAATTGATTCTCCTGCAAGTAATTTTGCACTTCGGGGGGAAGGCTGGCAAGAGGAATAAACTGTACTGGCACGCCATAGTTGCGGCTGAAGTTTTCTAATATATCGTTGGTGGGTTCGTCAGGATATTTCGCTAACTCCAACCTAATAAAATGAATAAACCAAATTTGATTGGTAAATTCAGAGTCTCGTTCATGTTGTTCATTTTGCATCACTAAAACAAGATTGCTGTTTGGAAGGCGCTGATAAACATAGGCTTTATAAGAATCAGTTGTATCATTCATGGGGGGGTGGAAAAAAATTGCCGTACCGACTATCTTCCCCTGGAGAAGCCGATTTTTTTGATAGGTATTTGGTAGGGTAATTGTGTTAATGGGCACAATAGTTATAGAGTGGTGAGGTTCTTTGGGGGTTAGTTTTTCTAGAATTTGCTGCCAATCTGTTTGTGGTGCCTTGATTAATTGGGCTTCGATATAATTAAAAATGGGTCCAATCTCTCCTTGAGCTTGACCGTTCAGAAGGAAGTTATTGATGACTGGGATATCAAAAATGAATAAATTTAATGATACCAATGATAATAGTAACAGCACCAGCATTAACAGATAAAAACGAATAAAGAGTTTAAGCATTAAGTATTCCAGGCATCTTTGACAAACAGGTAGCCTTTGCCCCAGATGGTTTTAATTTTTATAGGCTCACGGCCTTCGTCATTGAGTTTTTTACGTAAATTGGAAATGGTAATATCAATAGTGCGGTTCACTCCATCATAATCAAAACCCCGTAATGCTTGGGAAATCTGTTCACGATTGACGACACGGCCAGCGTGATTAGCAAGGAAATAGAGGAGCTCAAATTCTTTACGGGAAAGATCGACGTATTCATCCTGAAAATAAACGGTCTGATCGGCCGGATCGATCTTTAAGTTGCCAAGCTCAATACTGATGGGTTGGATTGTCCCTTGTTTGCGGCGTAATAAGGCCTTAATGCGGGCGAGGAGAACGCGAGGATCAATCGGCTTACGTACAAAGTCATCGGCGCCATTGGCAAGCCCTTCAATTTGCGTTTCATCTTCATCGTTAGCTGTCAGCATGAGAATCAGGCCGTCATAATATTGTCGGGCCTCTTTACAAACAGTGAGGCCATTCATTTTAGGCAGCATAATATCCAAAATGACCAAATCCGGCTGCTCTTTGTTAATACGATACAAACCGCGATCACCCTGATGTTCGATCATAATCTCAAAGCCTTGTCTGTGAAGATAGTCGTGCATTAGTTTTGCAAGTTTTTTATCGTCCTCAATAATAATGATACGAGATGAATTCATTTCACGGTCTCCCCACATTAGACTATACAATCTCATTTATTACGTCAATTAAAACCGATAGCTATAACCGGCACTGATAAAGTTTTCACCTAGGTTTGGGCCTGGGCCTCCCAAGACCATTCTTGCATCAGATACGTGATCGTATTCAATAAAAATAGGGTAAGGATTAAAAGTCCAACGCGCTGAGGACATAAATTGATAATGTGTTCCCAAAGATGACGTGGTATTAGTGATATAAGCAGGGCCTGAACCAATTGAAAAGTCTTTGTAATTAAAACCCGCTTGAACTGCCGTAATGCCGGTGCCACGGCTACCAAGCCAGCCTCCCGCCCCTGCACGCAAATAATACCAATTATTGGTGTAACGATAGCTGACATACCCTAAGGTTTGGCTGCCAATGGGGGTGCCTAAAATATGTAAGCCGATCCCGGCTTGCATATCAATTTGATTTTGGCCTGCAGCGTAGGCACTACTTCCTAAAGATAAAGCACATAAAGATAAGCATAACAATTTTTTCATTTATTTCTCCATAGTTTAATGAGCAAATAAATTATAGAAAAATAAATAAAGTCGTTTGTTTTAGGTTTGTTTAAGCTTTTGTTTAAATGTGTTGGTGATATGTAAAAATTTGTAATTATGGACTTGACTAGACTTAGTCCATTTGTTAGCATGTTTCTGCCAATAGGAGAAAATCATGCAACGTACAGAAATTTATAACATCCATGAAGCGAAAACGCATTTTTCTAAGATTATCCAAGCAGTGTTAGATGGTGAGGAAATAATCATTGCCAAAGCAGGACATCCTGTGGTTAAATTGTCTCCTATTTTTGCTAAAAAAGAGCGCAGGTTTGGGGTGTTAAAAGGAAAGATCCATATTCCAGATGATTTTTATGAGCCTTTACCTGAAGATATGCTTCGTGCGTTTGAAGGAGAGTAAAAGGTGAATCTTTTATTAGATACACATATTTTTTTGTGGTTTGTTACAGGGGATGCATCACTGAATAATGATAAGCGGCAATTGATAAAAGCAGCAGATCAAGTATTTGTGAGCATGGCTTCATTATGGGAATGTGCAATTAAAATTAGTCTTAAAAAATTAGATTTTGATATTGAAACTTTATTAAGGGCAATAAAAGATTCTGATTTCGAAGTTTTGCCAGTAAAAGCGGGTCATTTGCTTGGGATTGAGCAACTGCCATTTATGCATCGAGACCCTTTCGATCGTATGTTGATTGCCCAGGCCAAGTCTGAGCCTTTAATTTTGATCACGGACGATAAGCACATTCAAGGATATTTTTAAATGCAAATCTACGATTCTCTTGCCGGTCAGAAACGCGAATTTATTCCGCTGGTTCCTAATAAAGTCAGCCTGTATGTATGCGGGGTGACGGTTTATGATTTTTGCCACATTGGTCATGCACGAACCTATGCAACGTTTGATACCTTTGTAAGATACCTGCGTTGGAAAGGCATGGATGTGACTTATGTACGGAATATCACTGATATCGACGATAAAATCATTAAACGTGCAGTGGAGCGAAATATCAGTGTTGATGCTTTGGTAGATGAGAACATTAAGTATATGTATGAAGATTTTGATGCTTTGAATCTCTTACGCCCGGATGTTGAACCCCGCGCCATGGGAACAATTCCTGAGATGATTGCCATGATTCAAAGCCTGATTAATGAAGGTTTTGCTTATGTTGGCCGCGAAGGCGATGTGTATTATCACGTTGAAGCATTTAAGAATTACGGCAAACTTTCAAAACAAAATCTCGATGCTTTAAAAGCGGGAATTCGTATCGAAGTGGCAGATGATAAAAAATCCCCGCTCGATTTTGTATTATGGAAGGCAGCTAAACCCGGTGAACCTTTTTGGGAGGCTTCATGGGGCAATGGACGTCCGGGTTGGCATATCGAATGCGCGGCCATGACCAAACAATGCTTGGGTGAAGAATTTGATATTCACGGTGGAGGGTCGGATTTACGTTTTCCCCACCATGAAAATGAAATTGCGCAATCAGAAGCTGCAAATCATGGACACTTTGCACGCTATTGGATGCATTCGGGCATGGTGCAAGTTAATAATGAAAAGATGAGTAAGTCTCTTGGTAACTTCTTTGTCATTCGCGATGTATTAAAAGATTATCCTGCCGAGGTGGTACGTTATTTTTTAATGTCTGGCCATTATCGGAGTGAGATTAGTTATTCTAAAGAAAATCTTGATTCTGCAAAGGCTGCGCTTACTCGATTGTATAATGCGTTACGCAATTCTTCCGAGGGGTGGTGTGGTTCGGGTCCCCAACGCGCGCAGCTTAACGAACACGGTGGGGGAGAACCGCGACAGGACCCCGAGGATTTTCGTGACGGATTTATGAAAGCGATGGATGATGATCTCAATACACCTGAAGCTTTAGCGGTATTGTTTGATTTGGCCAAAGAAATTAACAAAACTCAAAGTCATGAACTCCAAATTTTATTGACAGAACTTGGAGATGTTTTAGGGATTTTGCAAGAAGATCCACAAAAATTCTTAAAAGGGAATATCCAAAATATTGATGTAGCAAAAATCGACGCCTTGATCGCTGCGCGTAAAGCCGCGCGTATCTCTAAAGATTTTGCTGAATCCGACCGTATTCGCGATACGTTAAAAGCAATGAGCATCGAATTAGAAGATACCAAAGAAGGGACGATTTGGCGTAAAGTTTAAATGGTAATATTGTCAGGTATCATCAGAGCTTTAATGTTGATGAGGGGAGTGGTGAGAGATGGGGGTATTTGATCTAAATATGAAATCTGAAAATACTTTTTATTCGCCCAAGAGACAAGATGCAGATCTTCAGGATATTCAGACAATAAAGGTAAGAATACAGCGCCGCCAATAATTGTGCGCCTGCTGTTATCCGCAGGGGATAGTCCCCAAACATTTTGGTACGTTTGGTCTTTGCCAAGATAAATAAAAATGTGTCCACCCGCGTATACAATCGTTGTGAACTTACGACCACGTTGTCTTAAACAGGAGTTTCGCACCTTAACACCTGACAACATTTTGCCAAGAAGGGACAAATAGTGTTTACTATTGGTTAAATGCCTAAAAACCGATAGGAGAGCACAGTGAGAATGAAGACAGGAGGGGTTTCACGTATAGCAAAACTGATAGAAAGGGATTTAGAGTTTAGGGATACGCCTTT
>JACCDN010049174.1_pt1 | contig 19710 bp, 18 predicted proteins | sample 7441691 | NCBI WGS metagenome assembly JACCDN01 (sample SAMN15323439, study PRJNA562643) | freshwater metagenome | isolation source: river surface water | place: USA:Blue River Watershed | collected 2017-08-16 | reverse complement strand
TCGCTGGGATTGTGTAAGATGGGGCATGCGGTATGGGGTGAGGAAGTAAAGCGTCTCCCTCGTACCGTACTTTTAGCGAAGCCCGCAAGCGTTAGGCGGTTTTATGCGTTTCAGATTTGAATTTGCGATTCGAATTTTTGCTAAAAAAATAAAAAAATGCTATAATATATTTATGATAAATTAATTTGAATAAAAATGTCGAACCCAAACAAGCCAAATGATCCAGAGGAGCCAACCTCAAAAAAGCCTAGTCCTCGGGATGGGACTAAGCTGCTTGGAAGTGACGAGATTCAAAGGGCTTTGGCTCACGGGGAAGGTGGGCCCCCAGCAAGCGAAGTTCCAGCCGGCAGGCAGCGTGAAATTGACCCTAGGGATGGCACAACAAAGCTGGATAGAAACGCCGTAGAAACCATGGTGAGGCTAGATGCTCAACAGCGCAGAGAGGCGCTTAGGACTGGCGAAGAGCAGAGAGAGGCTGTTTCGGATCTTTTGCCTGTCCCCAAAAACGCCGGAACGGTTCCAGTGGGCCCCATGCCAGCTGAGCCCTTTGATCAGTCCCAGGCAAAGACCAGCCTCGACAGGCTCCAAGCTGCCGTGAATAACCGAAACAATACCGTGTACCTCTATTTCAGGGACGAGAGTGGCGTACCCTTGGTCGGAGTGGTTCATCCGACCCACGGAGAGATGAAAGTTCTCTGTTTTACAGGCGAAGGCAAGGGGGATGTCGGGGGAATAGCTGCGCTTGTAAAAAAACCCGATCCTGCCAAGGTGTATGGCATGACCGTTGTCGAAAATCCCTCTGTCGCTATCGGCCAAGTCGAAGCGCTTTTAGGGAGGCCCAGAATGGTTGGGGCCGGCAATAGGGTTAGCTTTGAGCATCGCGATGGTACTCGAGGAATCATGCATCTGAATTGGCGAGGGCAGCTTATGGTGGAGTACGACGACACTTCGCCTCATCCTCATCAAAAACTTTCAGGAGAGGCGAAGCAGGCTTTTCTGGAGGGTCTTGTTCGCGCGGAAGCGGAAAGGAAGTAGGCGTAGCGGGCGAGCCAGAATTCTATGCCTTCCGGCGTGCGCTGGGCGTGGGGCCGAGTGGTTTTCGGGCAAATCAAAAAGCGATTTTTTTGGCCAAATCTTCTTCAAAGCCGAAGCCGGTTTCCTCCTGGGTGAATTTTTGGAGGAGGGGTTTGAGCGAGGGGTCTTTTTTGCCATAGTCCTCCAATTGATGAACGATCGAGTCGATGCAGCCCCCCACAATCCCATTGGAATCATCCACGCCGTCGTAAGCCAGTTTGTGACTCAATTTCATCACCAGGCTCCACAGATAGGTGGCATTTTCTCTGTTGGCCGGAAGATTTTGAAGAGCCTCCGTTATTTCCGCTGATCCAATCTCCAGTTTATGCTGATAATCGAACCAAACGCGGGAGGGGCCGTTGTAGGATTTGATCTTTCGCATGGCGGCGCTCACCAGTCTTTTGGCTTCTTTTAGGTCAGTGGGTGAGTAATTTTCCTGCGAATCTTCTTCGGCTTTTCCAGAGGCCTGAAGCACAGCCAGCCCCAAGGCGATCATGTGCTTGCACAACTCATCGTTTTGGCCCATGTAGCAGTCGCAATAGCCCACATCCACATTTTTGGCTGAAATGCTGACATGATACGGGGAGGTTCCCTGAACAATGGCGTCATAGCCTTTTGAGTCCTCTTTGATTTTTTGTATCTTGCCTTTTTTAACAAGCTCTTCGGCCCGTTGGAACATGGCTTCGTCGACGGAGAATTTTAGATCCCGGAGGGTGAATTTGGGTGGGTTCATGGGAATGGATTGGGATTCTTTTTGGATGCAATTTTACCATGATCCGCCGTTTTCTGAAGATGCGGCCCCCCGCTTTCTCCTTCTTAGAAAAAGTGATAGAGTCTTTTTGTTTAACCTTTCCTCTCCGGTCCAAAAACAGCTCTCCAACCTCCTGCCTCGTCTATTTTCCACGAATGAGGCGGGAGCGCGCGATTTTATTTCCAAATTCTCTGGACATGGATTCAGTATTCGGCCAATTCACCAATCAGTATTCGCTGAGTAAGACGCTGAGGTTTGAGCTGAGGCCAGTAGGGAAAACCCTGGAGAGCATGAAAGCCCATTTGGGTTACGACGAAAGCCTGCAGACCTTTTTGAAGGATCAAGCGATTGAGAGCGCTTACCGAACCCTAAAGCCTGTTTTCGATGCGCTGCACGAGCGTTTCATTGGCCAGAGCCTGGAAACGGAAGTAGCCAAGGCACTGGACTTTTCCGACTATTTCACAACCTACAAAGACAAGGGGGAGCTGAAAGACATTGAAAAGGAATTGCGGAGCGCTTTGGCCAAAGCCTACGAAGAGACGGGCAAAAAGTGGAAAGAAGAGGCCGGAAAGAATGAAAAAGGAAAGGATATTCTGGCAGAGAAGGGGTTCAAAATCCTCACCGAGCGAGGGATTTTGGAGTACCTCAAAAAAAATGCGGATCAATTCTCGGGCATTCAGCCGGTCGAAAAGATTCATGAGGCGCTGGCAGCCTTTCAAGGCTTCTTCACCTATTTCGGAGGCTTCAACACCAATCGGGAGAATTATTACGAAACCGGCAAAGAAGCCGCCACGGCCGTGGCCACCCGCATCATTCACGAAAACCTGCCCAAATTCTGCGACAATCTGATCCTTTTTGAGGCCAGAAAAGACGACTACGAAAGCACCTACAGCTTCCTCGAAGCCAAAGGGGTCAGCCTGGTGGACAAAGAAAACAAGCCTCTGCACCCCATTCCTTCCTCCCTTTTTCAGATCGGGCATTTCGGCCAGTGCCTTTCGCAGAGGCAGATCGAGGTCTACAATGCCGAAATCGGAAACGCGAATTTCCTGATCAATCTTTACAGCCAAAAGCGCAAGGACGAAGCGGGATTCAAAAAATTGCCTTTCCTAAAAACCCTCTACAAGCAGATTGGCTGCGGCAAAAGGGATGCCCTGTTTTTTGAAATCACCCACGACACCCGAAAACAGGCTGAAGAAGCAAGGACAAAGGGCGAAGAGGCGTACTCGGCGGAAGGAGTTTTGGCCCTGGCCGCCGAAGCGGGCACCACTTATTTTTCGGGCAAGAACGATGACGGAGCGGTCAACACTGTTCCCGAACTGATCGATTACCTCAAGACCCGCGAGGATTATTCGGGTTTTTATTGGTCCAAAATGGCCATCAATACCGTTTCGGACAAGTATTTTCAGAATTGGCATGAGCTGAAGGAGAAATTGAGGGCGAGCAAAGTGTTCGAAAAAGCAAAGAAAGGGAGTGAAGACGAAACTAAAATCCCCGAAGCGGTGGAACTGGAGGGTCTTTTTAACGCATTGGATGAAACTGCGGATTGGAAGGAAAGTTTCTTCAAGGTGAGCTTGACCCAAGATGAAAGCAAAAAAGCCATTATCACTCGGGCTTCAAAGCCCTCTCGAGCCCTCTTGGAGATGCTGTTGGCCGATCTGGAAAATCATGCCAGAAATTTCAATCAAAAAGCCTCAGCTATTTTAGATTTGAAAGACTACCGCAGTAAGGAAGGCAAGGAGGCCATCAAGGCCTGGATGGACGAAGCCTTGGCTGTGAGCCGAATGCTCAAGTATTTTTTGGTGAAGGAAGGTAAGGCGAAGGGAAAGACGATCGATTCGCAGCTGACCAATGCTCTTAGCGTTCTTCTGTCCGGAGAAATCGAGATGCAGGAGGATGGCTCAACCAAAATGGAGACAGTCGACTGGTTCAGATGGTACGATGGTCTGCGGAATTACCTGACCAAAAAGCCTCAGGATGAGGCGAAGGAGAATAAGCTGAAGCTGAATTTTGAGAACAGCACCTTGGCAGGCGGATGGGATGTGAACAAGGAGCCGGACAACTATTGCGCTATTTTCCGGAATCAGGAAGGCAAGCAGTTTTTGGCTATTTCTTCAAAAAAGAACAATAATATCTTTCAGAAAGAATGGACTGAGGGAAGAGGGAAAAATAAAAGCTCAATACAAAACCCTCTTTATATAACTAGTGATGAAAATAAGTGGAAGAAAATGGAATATGACTTTTGGTCAGATGTATCAAAAATGATTCCAAAATGTTCCACGCAACTTAAGGACGTTATTGCTCATTTCAAAAAATCAGATGAAGATTTCATTTTTCCGATTGGGTACAAAGTAACTTCAGGAGAAGAGTTTTTGGAAGAATGTAGAATCTCAAAAGAAGTTTTTAATTTAAATAACAAGGTTTTTAAAAAAGATGAAATCTCAATAACAAAAATGCGTTATGAGATTTCTGATGAGAAAAATTATATAAAAAGCTTTCAGAAAGAATATGGCGAACTAACTGGTGATAAAAAACTGTTTAAAGATGCACTCGTAAAGTGGATTAATTTTTGTAAAAATTTCCTTTCTAAATATCCAAAAACAAGACTTTTTTCTTACAATTTCAAGGCACCAGAAGAATATAATTCAATTGATGAATTTTATTTGGATGTAGATAAATACTCTTATAAATTATCTTTGAATCCAGGAGTCAATCATTCGGTATTCGATCAATACGTTAGTGAGGGTAAAATTTATCTCTTTGAAATCAAAAATCAGGATTCCAACCAAGGCAAGCGAGAAGGGCATAAAAATAACCTGCACACGATTTACTGGCGGGCTCTTTTTGAGGAGGTGGCCAATCGACCGAAATTGAACGGGGAGGCGGAGATCTTTTACCGCAAAGCCTTGCCTCAGGAAAAAATGGAGAAAACAAAGGACAAGAAGGGTAAAGAAGTGATCAAGAATTTCCGTTTTTCCAAAGAAAAATTCCTGTTCCATGTGCCCATCACCCTTAATTTCTGCCTCAAGGACGAAAAGCTGAATGACAAAGTGAAAGCAAAGATCCAAGAGGGGGCTGAAATTCGCTTTCTAGGCATCGACCGGGGCGAAAAGCATCTGGCTTATTACTCGCTGATTGATCAGGATGGGAAAATAAAGGAGCAAGGAACGCTCAATTTGCCTTTTGTGGATAAGGACGGAAAGCCACGGGCAATCAAAAAGGACAAGTATGAAAAAAAAGAGGACAAATGGATTTCTAAGGAAGTCGAGTGCTGGGACTACAACGATCTCTTGGACGCTATGGCTTCCAATCGGGACATGTCCCGCAAAAACTGGCAAACTATCGGCACCATCAAAGAGCTCAAAGCGGGCTACATCTCGCAAATTGTCCGCAAAATTGCCGATTTGGCCTTGAGGCACAACGCCATGATTGTGCTGGAGGATCTGAACACTGGCTTCAAGCGGGGGCGTCAGAAAATCGAAAAATCCATCTACCAAAAATTCGAGCTGGCTTTAGCCAAAAAACTCAATTTCCTGGTGGATAAAGCCGCCAAAACCTGTGAACCCGGTTCCGTGACTCAGGCCTTGCAGCTGACTCCGCCGGTGCAGAATTACCAGGACATTGAGAACCGAAAGCAGGTGGGCATCATGCTTTATACCCGAGCCAATTACACCTCGCAGACGGATCCCGTAACGGGTTGGCGAAAGGCGATTTATTTGAAGAAGGGATCGGAGGAAAATATTAAAGATCAAATCATAGGAAATGGAAAAGTGGGAAAAGATGAGATCAAGCCAGCATTTTTAGATTTTGGCTTTGATGGAAAAGATTATTACTTTAAGTATGAGGATCAAAACACCAAGAAGCCTTGGACGATGTATTCTGGAAAGAATGGCGTGAGCCTGGATCGATACCGGGGCAAGCGGGGGGATAAAAATGAATGGACGGTGAAAAAAGAAAATATTGTGGAGATTCTGGATGGGGTATTTTCCGGATTCGACAAAAGTCGTTCGTTGCGAGAGCAAATTGTGGGCGAGGGCAAAGAACTAAAGAAGTACAACGAACACACGGCCTGGGAATCGTTGCGTTACGCCATCGAGCTGATTCAGCAGATCCGCAATACAGGTGCAACCGAAGCAGACAATGATTTCCTCCAATCACCTGTCCGGGATGCCCAGGGGGATCATTTCGATTCCAGAAAGGCGAGCTCCGGCCAACCGAACTCCGGCGATGCCAATGGGGCTTACAACATTGCCCGCAAAGGGGCCCTGATGGCGGAACACATCAAACGAGGCTACAGCAATTTGTTCATTGCGGATGCCGAATGGGATGCCTGGTTGGCGGGGAAGGAGATATGGGAGAAGTGGTTGAAAGAGAATGAGAAAAATTTGACCCCCAAAGCAAATAAAAAGTAGAATGAGACTCCTTTAAAGATAAAAGAGAATTTAAGTAATATCGTTGAATTTTTTGAATCAGACGAACAAATGTATCAATCCAAGCAATCTTTACTGCTAAAAAACACAGCCACACTCAAGAAGTACCTGAATGACTTTCTAGAAATCCATTCCTATATAAAATGCAAAGGACTTAAAGGAAGAAGGGTATTTCTCGATAAGCTACCTGAAGTAATCACCAAAAGAAAAGATGCCAGAAATCGCTTAGAATGCTTTTTAGTAGGAATAGATATTCTAAAGAAATCAGCGCACGTGCAACAAAGAAATTATAATGGATTCAAAGAATATGAATTTATTGGCCTTTCTGCTGAAGGTAAAAAAGTCTTCATTCATTTAAGAGAAGAAGCCATTAAAAAAGATAAGAAACTTTTTTTAGTTTCCACTTACTATCAAAATTAAAAAAGCCTCCCCCCCCTAGCTAACGGGGCGCAAGACTTTGGAATTGTTTCTCCTTTCCAGGGGCGTTTATTCCAACAAAGGGAGACCTGGATCGTGTACTCCAATGTAACTCAATTATACGCTTTGACATCCAAAAGTCAATCGGAGGATGGGTTTTTGATGTTGCGTTTTTCGCCCAAATAATATATAATAAAATACTTTAAAATTTAGTCCAGTGGAGGCCTACATTCAAATCTCCAAAATCAACGACTTCATCTTCTGCCCTCGCTCCATCTACTTTCACGCCGTCTACGAGCAGTTCCACCAAAAAGTCTACCACGAAACGCCTCAACTGGTCGGCAAAATCAAGCACGAGAATATCGAAAAAAGCGAATACTCCACCGCCAAGCGCTACTGGCAGGGAGCCGAAGTTTATAGCGAACAGTACGGCCTGGCCGGCAAGATCGACATTTACGACCGGGACGAGCAAGCCCTGATCGAGCGCAAAACCAAAGTCGCCAAAATCTACGATGGCTACCGCTACCAGCTCTATGCGCAAATGCTCTGCCTCATCGAAATGGGCCACCCTGTCAAAAAGCTATTCATCCATTCGTTGGCGGACAACAAGCGTTACCCCATCCCCCTGCCCGAAGGCGAGGAGCTGGGGCGCTTTGAGGAAGTGATTGAGCAGATTCGCTCCTTCGACGTGTCCCAATTCCCCGTCATCGACAATCCCGAAAAATGCAACCGCTGCATTTACAAACCCCTTTGCCACTAATTTCACCCCATGCTTTCGCTTCCTGATTTCAAAGAAAAAAAGATCCTTTTCGTCTTTGGCGACAAAGACATGGAGAGCAAACTCAAGTTCTGGAACGACAACATTCGTCTCTTTCAGGATGGCAAGCCGGTCAATCAGCTCTCGTGCCACAAGATCCTGGCGGTCTTCATTTACGGGGAATGCAGCATCACCTCGCGGCTGATTCAGAATTGCATGAAGTACGGCATTTCCGTGGTTCTGACCAAGAACAACTTTGAGGTTTACGCCAATATGGGCGTAGGGGCGGAGGGGAACACGCTCCTGCGCCAACGTCAATATTCGCTGACCAGCGATCTGGAGCTGGCCAAGAATCTGATCAAGAACAAGGTTCACAACCAGTTCATGCTCCTTTCCCGGGCGGGCAAAATCAAGACTCCCATCAAGCTCTACAAAGCCTCGTCCGAAAAGATCGACGCGGCCCAGGACGCAAAAACCCTTTTGGGCCTGGAGGGCAGTCACACCAAAAATTATTTCCAAAACTATTTCAAAGAGTTCGACTGGTACCGACGCATGCCCCGGGCCAAGCCCGACCCGACGAATGTATTGATGGACATTGGCTACACGCTGCTGCTGAACTTCATGGACTCGATCCTAAGGCTCTACGGCTTTGATGTGTACAAGGGCTTTTACCACACGCTCTTTTTCCAGCGAAAATCCCTGGCCTGCGACATGATCGAGCCGTTCCGCTGCCTCATCGATGCGTCGATCGTGAAGATGCATCACCTGAAGCAATTCGATGCCAAGGATTTCAAGGCCCAAAAGGACAAGGTGTTTTTGCCTTACGACAAGCAGGGGAAATATCTCAAGATCTTCACGGAAACCCTGATGGACCACAAGGAGGATATTTTCGATTATGCCCGAAGCTTTTACTACGCTCTGATCAACGAAAAGGAAGAAATGCCTTTCTTCAAACTATCCAATTAACCCTCTGGCCATGCTGCTGGTGACCTACGATTTTGAGAACGACAAGCTGCGCACCAAGTTTTCCAAATTTCTTCAAAAATTCGGCCGGCGGATTCAGTATTCCGTTTTCGAGGTGAAAAACAGCGCCCGGATCTTGAAAAATATCATGAGTGAGGTAGAATTGCGGTACAAACCTCATTTCAGCGATGTAGACAGCGTGCTGATCTTCAATGTCTGCGAAGGCTGCAAAAAGCGAACCTGTCGCTACGGCTCGCATGCGCATGAGGAGAAGGAAGTCATTTTCTTCTAAGCGCTCCTTTAAATTAAAGCTTAAAGTACAAGTCATAATGCTTGTTTTTAGAGTAAATCGCCAAAAAACGCCCAAACCTCGGTCTTTATTTTTCCGAGGCATGGATTCAAGCCAAAAAGTCGTCCCGAGCGCAGTCGAGGGATTTGCATCTTTTTGGCTTGCGTCCAATATGTTTGCCCTCTAAAACGACCACCTGATTTCTACTTTTGTAGATGGTTGGTTATATGATTGATTCGTACCTCTAAAACGACCACCTGATTTCTACTTTTGTAGATCCGATGCCGTACCAGGGAAAGCAGCCGCTCTAAAACGACCACCTGATTTCTACTTTTGTAGATATTCATGACAGAATTGCGGTTAATTGCTCTAAAACGACCACCTGATTTCTACTTTTGTAGATGGGTGCATAACAAGTGAGGGGGTCTATCTCTAAAACGACCACCTGATTTCTACTTTTGTAGATTCCTCTTGAACATCAGGCCCTTCTGGGGCTCTAAAACGACCACCTGATTTCTACTTTTGTAGATACAACGTCCTTCTCAAGCTTGTCCAGCCTCTAAAACGACCACCTGATTTCTACTTTTGTAGATGTTAGCTGTCCATCAAAGAAGCTCCGCTCTAAAACGACCACCTGATTTCTACTTTTGTAGATCTGTCAAAAAAACAAATATCATAAAAGACTCTAAAACGACCACCTGATTTCTACTTTTGTAGATGTTCTCTCGAAGCAGCAGCCGGACAGCTCTAAAACGACCACCTGATTTCTACTTTTGTAGATTAAAGCCTGGCCAGCTCGGCAGCCAGCTCTAAAACGACCACCTGATTTCTACTTTTGTAGATTCAAGCAAAGCCTGATTGATGGGAATCTCTAAAACGACCACCTGATTTCTACTTTTGTAGATTCCATGGCAATAATGGGTTATTCAGCTCTAAAACGACCACCTGATTTCTACTTTTGTAGATACATGGGCCGGGTATGGAGATATAGGTGCTCTAAAACGACCACCTGATTTCTACTTTTGTAGATCTCTCCCCACATCAATCCCATTTTCCACTCTAAAACGACCACCTGATTTCTACTTTTGTAGATGGCAAATAGGACCGGGACAGCATTCAGACTCTAAAACGACCACCTGATTTCTACTTTTGTAGATCCAGAACAGAGACCGAACCCGGCAGGCTCTAAAACGACCACCTGATTTCTACTTTTGTAGATATATGGAAACGAAGCTACTGAAACACTCTAAAACGACCACCTGATTTCTACTTTTGTAGATCTCGTCCTTTACTGTGGCCCATACCTTCTCTAAAACGACCACCTGATTTCTACTTTTGTAGATGCGCCAATAAAATGACCGATTCAATCCTCTAAAACGACCACCTGATTTCTACTTTTGTAGATCTGAGCTGCTTAAAGGCTGTCTTCTGCCACTCTAAAACGACCACCTGATTTCTACTTTTGTAGATTTTTCCGCTACAATTCCGTTCGTGTCTCTAAAACGACCACCTGATTTCTACTTTTGTAGATTGATGCCCCTTGGCCTGATCGTCCTCCTCTAAAACGACCACCTGATTTCTACTTTTGGGCTAGTTTCAGATTATATTTGGCGTGAGAGGAAAATTTGACAGCATCCTAACTTTTGTTCAAAATAAGCCCCTGCTCCTTCCATCCACCGGGCTGCGGGCACTCTTCTGCCTTTCGGCAAGCTTCCGGACGGTCCGGAGGCGAAGCGAAGGCAAAAACCCTGTCCGCAGACAGAAGAAAGGCAAGGCAAGCGTGGAATACACCCACTTTTGGGTTCATGACGTGAAAATTGATCCTGAAAGGGCATCGAAGAATGGCCTCCGAGTCGTTAAAGTGCGACTCATTGGCTACCCGGCAGACGAGAACCCTTCTCATCCTGAGGGGGAAGTTCAACCTTTTACTTTCCAAAAGCCCCTCCGGCTGGAGCTCGGCATACTGAAGGAGCGCAAGCTGCTATGGTTAGTCCATCCAGCGCAGGAGGGCGACCCCATGCAGACGATCGGCATCATCCTGTTCGGTGGCACAGAAGAATGTTCAGCAGGCCAGAATACGCGAATTTTGGAGCTGAAAGCCCTCATCGAGGGCTGGGGCTACCGCCTGGAGGCGGCAAAGCTGCTGGCCCAGTTCGGCAGCAGGGACGCCATTCCCGTGCTGACGGAATTCCTCGAGGCTCCGGAAGGCGATTCGTTGGCCGAGCAGCGTCGCCTCGAGGCGGCCATGGCCCTGATGGGAGTGATGGACGCGGAAGAGCTTTTCCCCCGTCTCCGCGACCTTCAGGCGCGCTACCTTCAGCCTGAAGCTGATGCGGGCTGGCTGCAACTAGAGATCGCATGCAGCCTTCTTCGGCTGGAGATGGCCCTCCAGGATCCCAGCCATTCCGCAGGGATCGTTCGGGGCTTGGCAGGGGCTTTCGAGGTCCGAGCCTTCAATTTCGGTTCCGGCCAGGGGCAGGGTTAAGGGTATTCGCTTCGCGCGAGCCCGAACACGAAGGACGGCTAATCCCCGTCTTTTTTCAAATTGGGCCGGGCTGTCCTTTGCGCTGCTTTCCGTTCAACGCAAAGCAAAACCTATGGCTGCCGCCAAAAAGCCCAAGGCTGTCTCCTCTCAGTCCAAGGGGAAAATCAAAAGAGATTCCTCCGCTTCCTTCGGCTCCGCTCAGGACAAGCCGGTCGGGATGAAAACAGGAGCAGCTGGGATAACGGCGGGAGAGAGGATGGCAAAAGAGGTGGCCGGGATAGGCTGCTGAGCTTTCCCCCCATGCCCCCTCATTGCCCAACCGCCACGCCTCCGATCTTGATTTCCCCCCTCAAAAAGCGCAGGCAGGCCTCCATGGGATCCACAGGGAATTTGACAGCCAAGTAAGCCAAGGCATAAGGCGGCAGCCTGTCCTCCAGGTCCTCATTCGAAAATTCCATCCCGGCTCTCTGGCAGGCTTGCCGGATCCTATCCTTTGTCAGCAGCCGAGCATTGGCCATCACCCTGGATGCCGCCGAAGGCAGATCGCCCCCGTTGTGCCATGCCAGCCTCTCCCTCACCCATGGGGCAAAAAGGCTCTCCAGCTCGCCTTCCCTAAGCCGAAAGCCCTTCGCCTCGATCATGGCTTGCAGGCCGCGGTCGGAAAGGTCCTCCCGCAGGCGGACCAAAAAGCTTTCCAGGGCTCCCGCAGGGTTGAGGCGGTGCGAGCAGAGGGCCTGGAAGACCGTGGAGGGAGGGAGCCCGGAAAACCTTTCCAGATCCTGCTCCAGCGATTCTGGACCGTGGTAGGGCAGCAGATTCGCCGCCCAGCCGAAATTGGAGCCCGGCCGACCCTGATGGTACCGGCTGATGAGGTCGATCATTCTCCGGAACTCCTTCGCCGCCACGGCGAAATCCTCCGCAGCCATCTCTTCCCCGGGAGCGATCAGGCCGCTTTTTGCCCCCCGATGGCTGGCTTTGCCCACCCTTTCCAGGCCCCTGCCCAAAGCCCTCCGGTAGCTGAGGGCATCTCCCTGCCTGCCCAGCGTGCGGCCGAATTCCCCGCGCAGGGCGGTCATGTGGCCCTGCAAGGCCTCCTGGATGGCTTCCTGCGCCTCCGGCGGAGGGCCGGCCGGGCTTTTCAGGCTGATTTGTCCCTCTACCAAAAGGGATCTGAGGCGTCCGAGCTTGGGGCAATCGGGCATATTGAGGTGAGAAAAATGGGTGCCATTTTAGCCGATTCCCCCAATAAAGCCAAGCCTTCGGCCTCTTCGGGTCCAGGATTGCTTTCCGGAAGCCTTTTGTAGTACATTCCAGTCAACGTAAAACAAAATCTATGGCTGCCGCCAAAAAGTCCAAGGCTGTCTCCTCTCAGTCCAAGGGGAAAACAAAAAGGGATTCCTCGGCTCCGCTCGGAATGGCGGAAAGAGGGGGAGTGATGAAAGCGGAAAAAGCCTTCCGCACCGGGCCCAAGGAGGTGTTTTTGCAGCTGATGGGCATGGCCATGCTCTACATTTCGGTCATCAGCCTGGTGATGCTCAGCTTCGCCTACATCGACCTGAGCTTCATGGATCCCTTGGCCAACGGCTTCTACGGATCCCCCTTTCCCTCCTGGCAAAGCTCCCTGGACACTATTCGCCTTTCCAGCGCCATGCTGGCGGTCAGCTTCCCGCTGCTCCTGCTTTTCTCCTGGCTCATCCAGCGCGACCTGCGCCGCTTTCCCCAAAAGCACGAGCTCCGGTTCGCCAAGTGGCTGGTCTACCTCACTCTTCTCGCCTCCTCCATCACGCTCGTTGTCGATCTCATCCAGATCGTCCACCGCTTCTACAGCGGCGAGCTGAGCCTTCCCTTCGGCCTCAAAGCCCTTTCCATCCTCGTCCTGGCCGGAGCGGTGCTGGGCTACTACCTTTGGGACGTGCAGAGCCAGCCCCAAAAATCCAAGCTTCCTGCCGCCATGGCCTGGGTTGCTTCGGTCCTGGTGCTGGGGATGCTTGCGCTGGGCTTCTTGCTGGCGGGATCGCCTGCCGAGCAGCGCCAGGTGCGCATGGACGAGCGGCGGGTGAACGACCTTGCGGGGATCGACAACCAGACCAAGGAATACTGGAGGCTCAAGCGCGCTTTGCCTGCCAGCCTGGAGGAGCTGAAAAACAGTCCGGTGGTCTACGGCTTCTTTGCCCAGGATCCCCAAACCCAGGAGGCCTACGACTACGCCGTCACGGGCGAGCTGAGCTTCCGCCTTTGCGCCGCATTCGACCGTCCTACTTCTGATTTCCGCAAGCTGGGCGCCCGCCCCAACCCTTACCAGGGCGAAGTGGGCAGCGATTGGGTTCACGGCGCAGGCAAAACCTGTTTCGACCGGACGATCGATCCGGATTTCTATCCCTCCAATTAGGGATGATTGGGATCCTTGAGGGTATGGGGAAGCTTGAGATCTTTTCGCCGCCCGTCATCCCTAGCGAACGGAGTGAGCCGAATGGGCTGATGGCTGACCGCTTGCTCCCGACCTCTAATTTCACTGAACATGCCCTGGCTTTTGGCGGCGCTTCTGGAGCCTGCGCTCCATGCCGTAACCAACCTGATCGATTCGCACTTCAGCAACAGCGTTTTCAGGAGGCCGGGCACCATGATCTTCTTCGCCTCCTTCACCAACCTCTGCTTCGTCCCGCTCCTGTTCCTGATCGATCCTCCCCAGATGCTGAGCCTGGGCCAGGCCGCCCCCTTCCTGATCCTGGGCCTCACGGGCACGGCCTACCTGTACCCCTACTACAAGGCCCTGCAGAGCGACGACGCCTCGGTGGTGGTGTCGCTCTTTTCGCTGGGCAAGGTTTTCGTGCCTCTGCTGGCCTTCTTCGCCTTGGGAGAACGGCTGAGCCCGAGCCAGTATCTCGGCTTCCTGGTTCTGGTGATCAGCGGGGCCCTGCTGACCCTGAATGGCAGCCCAAAAGGCGGCTGGCGCCCCAATGCCTCCTTCTGGTGGATGATGCTCTGCGCCCTGATCCTGGCGGTGGAGGCGGTGGCCTACAAATTTGTCTTCCTCTCGCTCGGCTGGGGCACGGGGTTTGCCTGGGGCACGGCCTTCTCCTTCCTCTTTGCGCTGCCCCTGCTGCTGCCCAAAGCTGTTCGGCAGGACATTCGGGCCCACTGGCCCGCTTTCCGGAAGAGCTTTCCGCTCTTCGCGCTCGAGGAGTTCCTGACCTTCGCCGGCTCGGGAGCCTCCACCTTCGCCATCTCCCTGGCGTCGGTCACCCTGGTCAGCGCCATCAGCGCCTCCCAGCCCCTTTTCGTGCTGCTTTTCGCCCTCCTGCTGAGCCGCTTCTTGCCCGGAGCCTTCCGCGAAGACCTTTCGCTCCAGGCTCTGGCCAGAAAAATCCCGCTTTTTGGGGCCATGGTCGCCGGCATTCTGCTGATCGCCTGAGCTATGAGGGCCTCTGGCCATCGGCTCCTTTTCCTGAAACAATGAGGGTGCCTTATTTTTTCCGTCCATGGTTTCCCCAAAATCCGTCCTTTCCATCGTCGCGCTGCTCATGTTGGCGGCCTGCGCCCCCGGGGAGCCCCTGCCGCCCCCGGAGGAGCTGCCTCCTCCGGCTGCCCCTGCGGAAAGCCCAGCTGCCGAAAGCCAGAAGAGCGCCCATCACGACCTCTCCATTCCGGCGCTGCTTTTCGACGATGCTTCCGGAGCGGACTTCCGGATGGAGAAGGTACTGGCGGAAAACGAGGCCTACACTCGCCACTACATCAGCTATTCCAGCAGCGGCCTGAAGATCTCGGGCATCATGAACGTGCCCAAAGGGGAGGGCCCTTTTCCCGTGCTGGTGCTGAACCATGGCCACATCGACACTTCCGTTTACACCAACGGCCGCGGGCTGAAGCGCGAGCAGGACTATCTGGCCCGGCAGGGCTACGTGGTGATCCATCCCGATTACCGCAACCATGCCGAATCCGACGATGACAATCGCGACGAGCTGGCGGTCCGGCTGGGCTACGCGCAGGATGCCATGAACGCCCTCCATGCCCTGCGCCAGGCGAATCCCGAATTCGCCGACACGCAGAAGGCGGGCATGCTGGGCCATTCCATGGGTGGGGGAGTGACTTTGGCCAGTCTCGTTTCTCAGCCGGATCTGATCGATGCAGCCGTCCTCTACGCTCCGGTTTCGGGCGATCTGCGGATGAGCTTCGAGCGCTGGATGTCCCGTCGGCCAGAGGCAGCAAAGAAGATCGAAGCGCTTTACGGCCTCCCGGAACAGGCGCCCGAATTCTGGAGCGGGGTTTCCGCCGAAACCTTCTATTCTCGCATCGCCGCTCCGATCCTGATTTTCCATGGCGCCAAGGATGCCGATGTTCCGCTTTCCTGGTCCCAAAAAACCCTGGAGCTTCTCCGGGCTTCGGGCAAGCAGGCCGAGCTGGTGACTTATCCGAACGCGCCGCACGAATTCATCCAGGACTGGCCGGATTTCATGAGGCGCTCGACGGAGTTTTTCGACAGGCATCTTAAATAGCCCCAAGGGCCGCCCGGGAAATCATGCCGCCGCTGCGACAATGCCATTGCCTTTCTTTGGCGAAAGGAATAATCTGTGGGCCTGCAAAAGCAGTTTCCACCCTAACCCACGCTTCCCATGAAGGATTTCAACAGCAATCGCCGATCCGGCCCGCCCAGCGGAGGTTTCGGAGGAAAAAGATTCGGCGGGGGCGGCGGCGGTGGAGGATTCGGAGGAAAAAGATTTGGAGGAGGCTTCGGTGGCCGCGATGGAGGCCGCGATGGAGGCCGGCCCCAAATGCACCAGGCGGTCTGCGACGCCTGCGGCAACGCCTGCGAAGTGCCTTTCAAGCCCACCGGCGAAAAGCCTGTCTACTGCCGCGACTGCTTCCAGAATGGCGGAGAGAGTTCCTCCGGAGGAAGCAAATTCGGCAATCGGGACAGCTTCCAGAGCCGAAGCTTCTCCAAGCCCGGCTTTGAGGACAGGGCAATGCACCACGCCGTCTGCGCCGAATGCGGCGACGACTGCGAGGTTCCCTTCCGCCCCGTGGCCGGCAAGCCCGTGTACTGCAAGAACTGCTTCGGCAAAGCCGACAAGGGCGGCGAGGCTCCCAAGCGCTCCGCAGCCCCCGGCGGCAGCGACCAGATGCAGCAGCTCAGCGCCAAAGTGGATGCCCTCAAGGCCCAATTCGAGAAGCTTTCCGACAAGCTGAACAAGATCCTCTGGGCCGATGCTCCTGTGGTTACCGAAAAGAAGGATGCCAAAAAGGCTCCCGAGATGAAGAAGGAGGAGAAGAAACCGGAGGCAAAATCGGCTGCAAAAGCCAAGCCCGCCGCTGCTCCAAAGAAGGCCGAAAAGCCTGCGATGAAGAAGGAGGCGCCCAAGAAAGCTGCCAAGCCTGCAGCAAAGAAGGCGGCGCCAGCCGCCAAGGCTGCCAAGAAGAAGGGGAAGTAAATCCAAGCATCTCAGCCTAGGGGCGTGCAATCCGCCCCTAGGCTTTTTTTGTCTGGAAAAAGTATGAATTCCCCAGGCCTTCTTTTGGGGTATTCTGGGGTGACGATCGTCAAAGAATCACGCTCCTCGGAAAAGCGTTCCCACAAAGAAGGCGATTAGCGAAGCCGTTCCGCCCACCAGGAAGATCTCCAGAATGTTCTTGAGGGGGTCGCCCTGCAGGGCTCTCCAGCGCAGCAGGCCCAGCATGAGCAGGGCCAAGGCCGTGCCGGCCACCGAAAGCATGCCGACGGAGAGGCTCGGCTTGAACACCAGAAAAGGAAGGAGGGGAATGGCGCCGAAGCCCAGAAAGGCAAGGAAGGTGGCCAGGGCATTGGCGGCGGGGGCCTCGTCGCTCACATCCTTCAGCTTCAGCTCGATGCTGCGCAGGTAATCGAGCCACAGGTCTTTTTTGCGGCGGAAGAGGTTTAGCATCACCTCCATCTCCATCTCATTCAAGCCTCGCCTCTTCAGGCTGGTCTGCGTCTGCAGCACGATCGAATCGGATTCCGCGGCGATCTGGCCTTTCAGGGTCCGCTCCTGAAGGCGGATCTGCTCGTTGCGCGAGCGTTCGGAAAGGAAATTTCCCAGCCCCATGCTGGCCGCATCGGCGAACAGGTTGGCCAGGCCGAAAAGGAGCACCACCGCTCCCGAGCCCAAAAGGGCGCTTTGACCCGCTTCGGCCCCCAGGAAGCCCGAAACCACAGCGAAGGTCGTCACGATGCCGTCGTTCCCTCCGTACACGATCTCCGGCAGGTATTTCTTCAGGGTGGATCTCAAGGGAAGAAGGTTAGCGAAAGGCGTCCGCCTGCGCGCTACACGAAGGCCGAAGCATCCGCTCCTCCAGGCTTGTGGCTGCTTTTAAACAGCTTTCGCGCGAGCAGGAAGGAATAGGCGGCAGCGTAGATTCCCAGGGCGATCAGAGGCTTCATCCGAAGGCTCGCTCCCCCCAAGGCCGCATGAAGCGCCGCCAGGATGAAGGCGGGATGGGCCAGCTTGTGAAGCCAGAACCAGGCTTTGGCCCCCATGGCCTTCACGGCCCAATGGGTGGAGGTGGCGAACAGCGGCAGCATCAGCAGGAAGGAGGCCGAACCCAGGGTGATGCGCCAATCGGCCAGCAGGCTGTAGCTGAAGGCTGCGGACCAGTCCGTGTGGATTCCGTTTTTTGCCCATTCCGCGATTCCGTGGCATCCGGCGATCAGGAAAGCCAGCACTCCGCTGTGCTTGCGCAGCGGCAGGATCCTGACCAGGGCCGCGCAGGCGGGGAAAAGCTTGCGCAGCAGGCCCAGCAGCAGCGTCAGCGCCAGAAGCCACAAGGCCAGCTGGCCCGTCTCGCGGGAGACGATGCCCCAGCGCAGCGAGCCCCGGTCGTAGGCCAGCCAGAAAATGCGCAGCCACAACGCGCAGACCAGGATCCAAAAGGGCCATTTCAGGTAGAGGGCGCTCAGGTATTTTCTCCAAGGCATAGCGGATTTGTCTTTGTTTCCGGCTAAAGGCTTGGGGGTGGTTTTTTTTGGCCGGTGAAGGCTATCGGCATCTTAGCTTTTTTCCTGGGATCTGTTAAGATCAATTTCAGATTCCTTAACCCCGCTCCTATGCAGAACTTCTATCCGGATGCAAAAAGAATGATGCTCAAGTCGCTCAAATCCATGCAGACTTTGCTGGAAAAAATCGAAACCCAAATGGTCGCTCGCGAACAAGGCGAAGCCGAATTGCTTCACGCTAGGCTGGCTCCGGACATGTTCCCTTTCCTCCGCCAGGTGCAGATCATGAGCGACAACGCCAAAGGCGCCATGGCCCGCCTTGCCGGCATGGAGCCTCCCAGCATGCCGGACACCGAAGCGACCCTGGCCGAACTGATTGAACGGCTCCGCAAGACCGAACGCTTCGTCGAAGGAGTTCCTGATGCCGATCTGGCTGGCGCCGACGAAAGGAAGATCGTGCTGCCCTACTACAAGGACAAGTACCAGAGCGCCGAGGACTACCTGCGCGATTTCGCCCTGCCCAACTTCTACTTCCACTTCGCCACGGCCTACGCCATTGCGCGCATGAAGGGCTACAACATTGGGAAGGCGGATTTTTTGGGAGGCCTCAACCTGAAGGATCTTTAGGTCGGCCTTTCCCCCGAACATCTCCTAAAAACCCCTCAAGACCCTTCAGGGTTAAACCCTGAAGGGTCTTTCTGTTGCGCTTCTCGCAATTCATATCAACCCCAAATACCTCTCCACTTCCGGCAGGGCGGGAAATTCGACTTCCAATAAGGCCCTAAAGCCACCTTGATGAACCCCTCTTCGGTGCACATGGGCGGTGATCTGCTCTATTTCCGGAGCAATGGAATTCAGGGTTCGGTCTCCCAATCGATAAATCACCCCTTCTGTGCTGGGTACAATTTGATAGCATGATGGATCGATCTCTGAATCGAATCTTTTGTTTATTTCTACTTCAGATAAGCCTCTTTCAGCTGGCTTAGAACTCTTATCATAGTCTCTTTCTGCCCACGCTCGATCTTTTCTGTAAAGCTCGGATTTCTTCTCTCTGTTCTTAGGATCTGCGATCGTCAAATTTATTGTTGTATTGGGGTCATCCTGGCCGAAATCAATGGAGTGGCGGGCCATTCGCAACAGCGCTGAAACAGCCCGACGAGAATACATCAAGTCTTTTCTGAATTGGGGGGAGTCCAAAGCTGCGTATGAGACCGGTCCTTTGCCGCCCTCTCTGACAAAAGAAAAATTTTGCTCGGGGACGGAAAGATCCGCAAATTCCTCGCCATGCTCAATCCCGCCCAAATTGTGCGTTTGCAGCAAGTGCAGGAGGGCTGAAAGATGAGGTCTGGCCAAAGTGGTGTCGATCCTGCCCACGGCTGGAGGCATGCCGGAAACAATTTCCATGAATCGTCGCTAAATGCGTAATTAGTATTATTATAAATATAATAATTATTTTTGTCAAAAAAACTTTCCGGCCTGAATTCAACCTGGAAACCGAACACCCGATTTTTTTAGATGATTGGATAATACTTCATGGGGAGTCAGATAGTTAAGGCACTTTCTGGGCCTGCTGTTGAGCTTGTCCTGCACGGCCTGGATTT
>JACCDN010746638.1_pt1 | contig 19712 bp, 27 predicted proteins | sample 7441691 | NCBI WGS metagenome assembly JACCDN01 (sample SAMN15323439, study PRJNA562643) | freshwater metagenome | isolation source: river surface water | place: USA:Blue River Watershed | collected 2017-08-16 | reverse complement strand
TTATACCAAGTCTCATTTTAAATCAGACTAATGAATTTCAAGACGAGGGCTTGAGCAGCGTAGTGATCTACGAAAGCAGTAGCCGAGATCTGCAAAATTCGTTTGTATCATTTAAAATGAGATTTGGTATTAGACACACAATCCGTAAGATAAGTATCATGATTTTGGTAAAAACCTTACGGATCTCGGTTTTTTATGCACTGGTATCATACAATCCACTATTAGCGTGATAGATTCTTGATTTTCAAGCTAATATTTTTCCACTCGCTGAGTTTTGGAAAATCCAAATCAACAATTTGAGCGGTTTTCATACCATTTTCTATTAGATTATCATATTTCGACGAGCCATATTCTGTAAAGTCTAAAGCAGTTTTAACTATGCCAGGATTATGTGCTATAACTAATATATTTTTATCTTCATCTATTTGCTTAGATACAAGCTCTGTTATTATCTTGGGATCGGTGGGATATAATCCAGAGCAAACCTCGAATTTGGGGCATTGCAACTTATCCTGAATAATATTTGCTGTTTGTATAGTTCGAAAAGCAGGTGAGACTAGTATCTTATCAATTTGACAATTTTGTAACCACTTGGCTGCTTCTTCTGCCTCTTGAATACCTTTGCTAGTTAAATTTCTGCAAAAGTCCTCTATATTTATTGCTTCTTCTGCGTAGGCGTGTCTCATTAAAAATAACTTCATAAATGTAACTTAAATATTATAGTTTTTTACTTAAAAAAATTGCTGATTTACAGATTAATTTGATAGATTTTCCAACAAAATAATCAAATTTATTATTGTTTCTTGAGGTAGCCATTGTGGCTATATTTTTATGTTCTACTTCATCATTTTTAAATTTTTTAATTTTTTCTAGCATTGGGTTTTCTGGGTCATATTGGTCAAAATAGCTTATTTGCTTAGAATAATGTTCTTCGATTACTTTTTCAACATTTTTAGTAATCAGCATTGCAGCTTTTATACTGATTTTTGCTGATATTGCACCCATTAAATATCCACCTATAGACCAGATAGGCATTAATATTGTGGGTCTTGATAGACCTTCTTGAATTTTAATACTAAAATATTCCAGATGTTCTTGCTCCTGGTCTAGCATGTGATTGAGTATTTTTTTATCATCGGGATTTTTAATATATCTTATCTGTCCCTGATATATTTTTTGAGCCCCAAATTCGCCAGCATGATTGACCCGAATGATTTCTTGGAGTTTTTTATTATGGTTATTGTTAAAAAATGGTTTTGGCATTATTTGTTTTATTTTAAATTATTTTTCTTGAAAATTCCTAAATTTGATAAAAAACACCAACAATACTAGGTTTAAAAGTAAATTCCACTCAGTCATCGACAGATTAAAAACTACTAATGCTGGTTTACTACACATAGCAATTTTCTGACTATATAGTAATTTTGTGAACTCCTTGACGGAAACATCATGTGTTATAAAAATTAATGGCTTACACAAGCTAGATGGTTCAAAAACACCTCTTTCAATAGCTGTATGATAGCCAGCTAGTGCCACTGCCATAATTATAGTAGCTAATAAATGACTATTGTAGAATTTATAATTTTTGTCAGCAATTGCTATTATTGCAATAACAATAAAAATTAAATAAGGAAATCTTTGATATACACATAAAGGGCAAACAGCTAATTGCATTACATACTCAACAACATAAGCACAAAACAAGCAAAAGCTCGATAATAAAATGAGTAAAATATAAGGATTTTTAGATGGCATAAGTTTTTTTACAATTACACTGTAACTTTACATTTATCTAGGTTATAATTCCCTGGAGAATTTGCAAGAATATTTTTAGGTTTTTATGAGATTTAATTTTGATGATCTGCTAAAGTCAACTGCTTGGCCTTTTGTGGAAGCTAAAAGAGTATATGATACTATAGGAGGCATAACACCTGCAAAAGGCTATGTTCTTTTTGAAACAGGTTATGGCCCATCAGGATTGCCTCATATTGGAACTTTTGCTGAAGTTACTAGAACTACAATGGTTAGAGAAGCTTTTAAGCAGATTTGTGATATCCCAACAAAATTAATTTGTTTTTCTGACGATATGGATGGATTAAGAAAAATCCCTTCTAACATACCAAATCAAGCAATGGTAGCTTCTCATATTGGTAAATCACTTACTTCTATTCCCGACCCATTCGAGGAGACAGAGAGTTTTGGACATTATATGAATGCAAAGCTTAGATCTTTCCTAGATCGCTTTGGATTTGAATATAGTTTTTATAGTGCTACAGAATGTTATAAAGCCGGTATGTTTGATCATATGATGCTTAAAGCGATTGATAAATATGATGAGATCATGAATCTGATGATACCAACTTTCCGAGAGGAACGTCAAAAGACATACTCACCTTTTATGCCTATTTGCCCCCAAACGGGAATAGTGCTGCAAGTACCAATCGAAAAAGTCAGCAAGGAGAATGGTAGTGTGTTTTATCGAAATGAGCAAAATGAACTAATGGAAACTCCGGTAACTGGTGGCCATTGTAAATTACAGTGGAAACCAGATTTCGGTATGCGTTGGGCTGCGCTTGATGTAGATTATGAAATGTACGGTAAAGACCATCTCCCAAATGGTGAAATTTATAGCAATATCTGTAAAATTCTAGGTGGCAAAGTGCCGGTACAATTTTTCTATGAATTATTCCTTGATGAAGATGGCAGTAAAATTTCAAAATCTAAAGGTAATAGCATAAGCGTTGATGAGTGGCTACATTACGCTCCGCTTGAGAGTATAGCTTTATTTATGTATCAATCCCCTAGCAAAGCAAAAAAGTTGTATTTTGATGTAATACCAAAAGCAGTTGACGAATATTTAACTTTCAATAGCAAATATCACGAAGAAGAAGATACTGCAAAAAAAATCACAAATCCTGTTTTTCATATTCATGCTGGTAATGTGCCAAAAATCAATAATTATGGCATTAGTTTTAGCCTGCTTCTGAACTTAGCAGCGGTTTGTAACCCAGATAATAAATCTGTATTATGGGGATTCATCAACAAATATGCGCCAGAAGCAATATCAGAAAAAGCTCCATACTTAGACCATATGATTGGTTATGCAATTAACTATTATAACGATTTTATTAAGAGTAATAAGAAATATTTGCCAGCTGATGATAATCATAAAAAATTGCTTAGCCAGATCAAAGAAATGTTAATTAATTCTCCGTCAGATATAAGTGCCCAAGAGATTCAAAATCAAATTTATGCTATCGGCACTGACGCTGGTTATGAAAATTTACGAGATTTCTTCAAAGAATTATATGAAATTTTGCTTGGTCAAACTCAAGGACCAAGGCTTGGATCTTTTATCAAATTATTTGGTACTCAGGAAACTGTAAAACTTATAGACTCTAAAATAGGCAAAGGAGAATAGCTTTCTCTCGAAATTATAGCAACTAGCAAAATTGATATCTAAGATTTTTCTTAAGCTTTTAAACATTTCTATACGAGAATTTAACAACTCTGCCATGCACTCAATTAATTATGGTTTACTTTCAAAAATTTACCTGATAATAATGTAATTAAAGAGATATTAGTAAGATTTTATTGAGTTATTATGAAAAACGAAACAGATAAGAAATCGCCACATTGTTCGTTCTGTGCTAAGAATCAATATGAAGTAAAAAAGCTTATTGCTGGTCCCACCGTGTTTATTTGCGATGAATGCATAGAGATATGTTTAGATATATTAAAAGAAGAGTCAAAAGAACAGTTAGCTGAAGCAGCATCCTTGATTCCAAAGCCAAAGGAAATTTACGAAGCTTTAAATCAATATGTTATTGGTCAAGATAAAGCAAAGAAAGTATTATCTGTTGCAGTGTATAACCATTATAAACGTTTGGAAAGTTTTGCAAATAAAGACGATGACGTGGAGCTTAATAAATCTAATATCATGCTAGTTGGTTCTACTGGTTCTGGGAAAACATTGTTAGCACAGACCTTAGCAAGAATCCTTAATGTACCTTTTACAATGGCTGATGCTACATCACTAACTGAAGCTGGTTATGTAGGCGAGGACGTGGAAAACATCCTACTTAGATTGCTACAAGCAGCTGAATTTAATATAGAAAAAGCTCAAAAAGGTATTATTTATATAGATGAAATTGATAAAATAGCTAAAAAATCTGAAAATGTCTCAATTACCCGAGATGTTTCTGGTGAAGGAGTGCAACAAGCCTTGCTTAAAATAATGGAAGGAACAGTTTCTTATGTTCCTCCTCAAGGCGGCAGGAAGCACCCACAACAGGACTTTATTCAGATTGACACATCAAATATCCTTTTTATATGTGGCGGTGCTTTTATGGGGATAGAAGCCATAATCAGCTCCAGAAGTAACAAAAGCTCTATAGGTTTTGCAGCTTCTGTAAAATCAAAAGAGGAAATGCGTCATAGTGACTTGTTAAAAAATTTACAAGTTGAAGATATAATAAAATTTGGTATGATCCCAGAATTTATAGGGAGGTTACCTGTTATAACTACTCTTGAAGAATTAGACAAAAAGGCGTTAATTAACATCTTAACTCAACCAAAAAATGCGATTATAAAGCAATATAAAAAATTATTTGCTTTAAATGATGCTGAATTAATCATCACCGACGATGCCATAGAAGTAATTGCAGAAAAGGCATTGAGCCGGAATACTGGGGCTAGAGGTCTGCGTTCTATAATTGAAGAACAGCTTTTGGAAAATATGTTTAATTTTTCAGAACTTAAAAATAAGGAAATTACTATTACTAAAACTGTGGTTGAAGGAACTGATCTGGCAAAAATAACACCTAGAAAAAATGTAAAAATAACGGCAAAACCTCAATCAAAGCGAATAGCTGTGTGATATTAAAATCTTAGGATATTATCATGAAATCTGCTAGAAAAACCGATTTAGAAATGTTTTTGCGAGGTTGTTTCCAAGAAGAGCTTCCAGGCTACGTTCCGCTTGAGGGCGATGCTGGTCTGCGTTCCTATTTTCGTGTTAATCTGCAAACTCATAGTTATATCCTAATGGATTGTCCTCCAACATATTGTAGTATAGAACCGTTTATTGAAATAGGAAATCGTTTAAGGTTACAGAATTTTTCTACTCCAAACATTATTAATTTTGATGTTGAAAAGGGATTTATTCTTTTGGAAGATTTTGGTGATTTGAGAATGAAAAAGTTTATTCAAAACTCTTCTAAAGATCTGCATCAGGATATTTATTACCTCATGATAGATAGTTTGGTTGCTCTGCAAGAAAACACTCCTGTCACTGATTTAGAAATTTATGACAATAATTTACTTCTTAGTGAACTTAGAATTTTTGTAAATTGGTATATTCCTTATTCTTTGGGTAGAAATTTGACTCAAACAGAATTAGATGAATATAGGACTATTTGGCAAGAGATTTTGCATAACCAGATACCTCTTAATAGCTGCATTATCTTAAGAGATTATCATGTTGAAAATATAATGTATCTGGAAAGTCGCCCGCATATTGAAGCTCTTGGATTACTTGATTTTCAAGATGCTGTGGTTGGTTCACCAATATATGATTTAGTATCGCTTTTAGAAGATGCAAGAATCGAAGTACCAAGAGAGCTAGCTCTTTCTTGTCTTAAATATTTTACCGCGCGAAGAAAATTTGAGTTGAGTGATGTTTTAACAAATTATCATATTTTAGGAGCTCAAAGAAATAGCCGCATCTTAGGAGTGTTCGTAATGAAGTACTTAAAAGATAAAAATGACAATTATTTACAATATATACCGCTAGTGCTTGAATATTTAAAACATGATCTTACGCACCCGGTGATGTCAAAACTGAAAAATTGGTTTGATAAAGTAATTAATAAATAATAAAACAGTTTCCTGACCTACAAAATAAGTAATCAACAAGATGCCAAGCAAATTATCTAAACAGATTGAATTTCAGATAGAACCTATTGACACAATTATGCTTTTTGCAGCTGGTTTAGGGTCAAGAATGAAACATTTAACTGAGAATAGTCCTAAATCACTGATCTTGGTATTTGGTAAGCCGATATTGCATCATGCGCTTGATTTATGCAAAACCTATCCTTTTAAGCAAATAGTTATCAACACACATTATCTTCCTGAAAAACTTGAATTATCAGTGGATAATTACAGAAATAATAATCCAGATTCTCCCAAAATCATCATTATTCACGAAAAGGAATTATTAGAGACAGGTGGTGCCATCAAAAATGCTAAAGAAATAGTTGGTACTAATCCAATTTTTACCCTAAATAGCGATATTATTCTGCAAGCAAATTACAATATTTTTCAAGATATGATTAAGAAGTGGAATCCGGAAATGATGGATTTTTTACTCTTGATGCAACCATACGATAAGGCAATCGGATATTCTGGCCTTCGCGGAGATTTCGAGATGAATTCAGATGGTAAGCTCAGCAGACCAGATGTAAAAGGTAATTATAACTTTATGTATGCAGGACTTAGCATCTTGAAACCACTAGAGATAGCGAAAAACCCACTTAAGGTTTTTTCTTTAAAAGAATATTATTTAAACAGCACCAAAATATTTGGCATTAAAGCAAGAGATGCAAAATGGTATCACGCAAGCAGGCCTGAGGATTTAGTGGAGATTGAAGCAGATATGCTTGCCAACAAAAAGGTTTAGACATAGCAAAAATATGATAAATAAGCCATCTATGGACGGTAAAATCAAGTAATACCAATTCAATTTCATAAGAGTAATATAAAAAATGAGGCGAGCCGCACGGAATGTAGATAACTACTTGAGTACGCTGAGTCCAAAATTTTTTATAATTAATCGCTATGAAAGTGATTTGATATAAGGAGAGCGGAAATCAGAACTATAACCGCAGTAAGAGCATTGTAAGTTCTAGGAAGAGATAAAAGTTTGGAGGTGTTAAAAAAGCTAAATTTCATGAGTAAAGTAATTATCTTCGGTTCTTATCGTAGTTTTGGGAATACTAGAAAAATTGTGGACGAAATATTTGGTCAAACCTATCAATTAATTGATTTAAGCGCATTCACTATCAATTCTTTTGACTATGAAAACCCTAATTTAAATGACGATTTTATACCATTAATGGAAAAGATTATAACTTATGATAGTTTGATAATCGCAACACCGGTATATTGGTATTCGATGAGTACACAGCATAAAATCTTTTTTGACAGGTTTAGCGATTTTTTTACGACTAGGAAAGACTTGCGATATAAATTACGCGGTAAAAAATTATTTGTTATAGCAAGCTTCGGATCCTCCTATCCCAGGGGTTTTGAAGATATATTTGAGCAAATATGCGAATATTTAACAATGCAATATTTAGGTTCATGTTTTGTTTATACTGGAACAGAAAATGCTGAGTTTTTAAACAATAATATATCTCAAATTGAAAAATTAAGATTAGTACTTGGCATTAAGACAAATTCTGGTGCTACTCAATAAACTTGTATATATTTGTTAAATTATATTGCGGATCATGAGCATTGCCATAGGTTTTAGCAAGTTTAGTTATTTGTTTGGGATATCTTAAGCCAGAATGAATTGAACTTAAGATTGCATATATAACTTGATATGGATCTGCATCAGCAGAAGCAAGACGATGCTCAAGGCGTCTTGGTAAGCTATCAGGTATTCGAATGAGAGTGGTGCGGTTATTTCCACCATATGAAATGTGAGTTGGGGCCATAAATCTACTATCTAGCCTTTTATAATCTTCTTTTGTCGGTAAAAAAGCCCTAATGGTCGAGGGTAGATAATGGCACAAAATTTCTGCATATTTTTCTGCATTCTCATCTTCAAGAAAGTTAAAATGGATATGCATACTGCTACCATAATCATCTGGAAATGGCTTAGACTTAAAATTAGCTTCAATTTCTAGCATTTTAGCTTTTTCTATTATTGTATTTCTTATTCTGAGGATTTTATTCGGGTAGGAAGCGATATTACCTGAAGCTGGAATTTCAATTTCATATTGGTTATATCCTTTTTCATTTTTAATTCTCTGCCCTATATGCTGCTCTAACAATGATAAATGCTGCTTATCTTTAATATTGAAGAGATAAAATTCTAGCTCCGCACCAATATAAGGAGTTAAGTTAAAATCATTTTTAAAACTATTTTCGATTTTTTTTAAGATATTGTATTTTATTGCTCTATCTGCTAATTTACTTTTAAACATATTTAGACATTTCTACTTTTGTAAAAGGATAACTATGCTAGAGGAATTGATCGAAAATAAAGTATACTACAAAATTTTTGATAAAAACTACCGTAATTCAACTCATGCTTATAATATAAATAATTTTGACGGTCAGTTAAAAATAGATCAAGTAAAAAGCAATATAGCTAATATAATTCGTGATTTTAGTGCAAATAGTATATTATTACTAAACCAGCTTCATGGAAATAATGTTGTTTCTGTTGATGATTTAGATCTCAATTTAAATAAATGGCCAGAAGCAGATGCTTCCGTTAGCTCTAAAAAGAACGTTATTCTGGCAATTCGTACGGCTGATTGCGTGCCTTTATTATTTGCCAGTGAAGATGGCAATATTATTGGTGCTGCTCATTGTGGCTGGCGTAGTGCCAAATTGGGTATTATAGATAAATTAGTATATAAGATGCGACAAAAAGGAGCTAAAAATATAGTAGTTATTGTCGGTCCGTCTATTACTCAGGAATCTTATGAAGTGTCTCAAGATTTTTATGAAGATTTTATTACGGATTCAAATAATTATAAAAAATTTTTTTTACCATCAATAAAATCAAATCATTATATGTTCGATCTTCCATCATTTGTGAAAATGAACCTCAAAAAGGCAAATATCAAAATTGTAAGGCATATTAATGAGGATACATATATAATGGCAAATAAATATCCTAGTTACCGCCGCTTTACGCATAAAGGCGAACCATATAACCAAAATATACTATCTGCTATAGTAATAAAATAATGGATTTTTATGTATAAATTATTTTCACCTAACTTATTTTTAAAAATTAGCAGATTCTTAACTCCGCTTTCTGGCTACTTATTTTTAATTTTGACACCAATTGGACTATATTTTTCTTTGCATGTTTCCCCTGAAGATTATCAGCAAGGAGAAATGGTAAGAATAATGTACATACATGTACCTTCTGCTTGGATGAGCTTAGGAATTTATAGTTTTATAGCTATTTGTAGTTTTTCATGCTTGGTTTGGAAAACAAAAATATCCTATATCTTAGCTGTTGCTGCAGCGCCAATCGGGGCAGGATTTGCTTTAATTACGCTAGTTACTGGATCAATCTGGGGTAAGCCAATTTGGGGCACATGGTGGGTATGGGATGCTCGCCTTACGTCAATGCTTGTCTTGTTTTTTATTTATATTAGTTATATAGCTATAATTAATAGCGGTAATAATTTACTTAGAGCTGAAAAACCAGCTTCTGTTATGGCAATCATAGGATTCATCAATATACCTATAGTCAAGTTTTCTGTTGATATTTGGTACAGCTTACATCAGCCAGCAAGTGTTTTCAAATTAGGTGGTCCCTCAATTCATCCGTCAATGCTTTTACCTCTTTTTATTATGTTTAGTTCCTTTATAATGTACTTCATCTTTATGCTTTTAATAAGAGCCAAAATTGTAATGTATAAAATTAAAAATAATGATTAATTAGATGAGCTATGTAGTAACAGATGAATGCGTCAGATGTAAATATACAGATTGCGTTGAAGTATGCCCTGTTGATTGCTTTTATGAAGGCGAATTAATGCTTGTAATCAATCCAGATGAATGCATTGATTGCGGCGTTTGTGTACCAGAATGCCCTGTAGATGCTATCAAAGAGGAATCTCCTGATTTAATAAAATGGCTAGAAATTAATAAAGAATTCTCGGCAAAATGGCCCAATATTACTACCAAGAAAGAAGCTCTACCAAGGGCAGATGATTATAAATTTGAGAAAAATAAATTCGAAAAATATATACGTGATTTTTAATATATAGTCATTCACTTTGAATTTTTTGCGTGTTACCTTGAGCAATAAATTCTATTAACTTCTTCCTCAAAAGTAACCCAACTATGATTCATACTTATATGGACGATCTCTGTTTTCTAGATAATCTATAACTTTTTGATTACTAATTGGTACCTCAATATAGTTAACAAAATTTGCTGCTAGAAAAACACCATTTATTTCGCGTTTTAAAATACGTTCTTTTTCGATTTCTTCTTGGGTTATATTATGTAAAGATCTTATAGATTCTACTACTTCCATTACATCTGCTAATTCTTTTATCAAATTATCTTTAGAATCTGTATTTTGTACTTCAACAGATTCTTCTACAAGTTTATTCTTTAATTCTTGCTCAAATTCCAGATCACTTAAATGGCGACTAAATAGTTTTACTCCCTCTTGCTGCATTCGTTCTGGCAAATTGCTACGAATTAGTTTGTTAAACTGGTATTTTTTCATAATAATATTTGGCTCATTGCGAGAGTTTTTCTTTAAGCAAGTCATTTACCATTTGTGGACTGGCTTTACCAGCAGTTTTTTTCATAACTTGACCAACAAAAAACCCAAATAACTTATCTTTACCATTTTTATATTCTGCTACAGAGCCTGGGTTGACGGCTATTATTTCGTCAATAATCGGGCCTAATGTAGTTGTGTCTGAAACTTGAATCAAACCTTTCTCTTGAATTATTTTGCCAGGATTTTCCCCTGATTCAAACATTTCTTCAAAAACGGATTTGGCAATTTTACCTGAAATTGTTCCATCTTCTATTAGTAGAACAAGTTCTCTAATCATTGATGGTGTTATTTTGCAATTAGCTAGCTCCATATTATTTTTGTTAAGCTTGCCAAATAACTCGCTAGATATCCAATTAGCAACTATTTTAGGATTCGTTCCTACGCTTGCTTCTTCGAAATATTTAGCCGTTTCATCATCAGCAACTATTACTTCTGCATCGTATTTATTCAGTCCAAATTCACTGATATATCTTGCAATTTTGGCTATAGGTAATTCTGGAAGTTCCTTTCGTAGTTTTTCGATTAGCTCATCACTAACGTGAACTGGCAACAAATCAGGATCAGGGAAATAGCGATAATCATTGGCATCTTCTTTGGACCTCATGGTTCTTGTTTGACCCGTATTTGCATCAAATAATTTTGTTTCCTGATTAATTTTACCATCGCTCTCGAGTATCTCTACTTGCCTTATAGCTTCATATTCGATAGCTTTAACAATATTCTTTATTGAATTAAGATTTTTAATTTCACACCTTGTTCCAAGAACATCGCCAAATTTTCTAACCGAAATATTGGCATCACAACGAAGAGAACCTTGTTCCATATTACCATCGCATGAGCCGATATAACGAAGAAGGCTACGCAATTTTTTCACATATTGCGCTGCTTCATATGGTGAGCTAAGATCTGGTTCACTGACAATCTCCATTAAAGCAATTCCCGATCTATTTAAATCAATTAAACTGAAATTAGGAGACTGATCATGCATGCTTTTTCCTGCATCTTGCTCTAGGTGGATTCTGTTAATTCTGATTTTTTTCTCAAGGCCTTCTTCAGTATCAATCAAAAGATAACCATCTTGTACAATTGGAAAATAAAATTGTGAAATTTGATACCCTTGAGGCAAATCAGCATAAAAATAATTTTTACGGTCAAAAATTGAAATGTTATTGATCCGAGCATTAACTCCAAGGCCGGTTTTAATTGCTTGCTCCACACAATATTGGTTTAGTACTGGCAACATTCCAGGCATTGCAGCGTCAATTAACGATACTTGAGAATTAGGTTCCATGCCAAATTCGGCAGCAGCCCCTGAAAATAATTTTGTATTAGAAGATATTTGAGCATGAATTTCAAGCCCAATTACATATTCCCATTTTCCTGTATTTCCTGTTATATAAGCCATTTTAAAAGCCTCTTGGGGTAAAATTTATAGCTATATTTGAACGCTCTATAGTGCTGCTTGCACGTAGCAGGTTATATTCATCAAAAGCGGGAGCAATTAATTGCATACCAAGTGGTAAGCCATTTTGAGTAATTGCAGCTGGCACAGATAAACAAGGAAGTCCAGCTAGACTTGCAGGAATAGTGAAAATATCATTTAGATACATAGTCAAAGGATTATCTTCATTTTCTCCTATTTTAAAAGCAGCACTCGGAGTTGATGGAAGCATTATTATATCACATTTTTCAAACGCATATTTGAAATCATTAGCTATTAGTCTTCTAACCTTTTGAGCTTTTAAATAATAAGCTTCCATTTGCTGAGAGGAAAGTGCATAAGTACCCAACATTATTCTGCGTTTTACTTCCTCGCCAAAACCCTCTGTTCTCGTATGGATATACATTTCTTCGAGAGTTAGATTATCTTTTTCAGTTCTATAGCCATATCTAATACCGTCATATCTTGATAAATTTGACGATGCTTCTGCTGGAGCAATTATGTAATATACAGCTAGAGCATGCTTAGCATTTGGTAAACTAATATCAATAATTTCTGCTTGCTCTGATTTCATTATGTCGATAGATCTTTCCCACATTTTGATGATTTCATCATCGACGCCATTAGTTTGCATTAAATCATAAGGAACGCCTACTCTCATACCTTTTACAGATTTAGAACATGCAGATACAAGTTCTGGTACCTCTTTGTTAACTGAGGTAGAATCTTTTTCATCAAAACCCATCATGGTTTCTAGCATTAAAGCGCTATCTGTCGTATTTCTTGTGAAGATTCCCGCTTGATCTAGTGAACTTGCAAAAGCAACCATACCCCATCTTGAACATCTACCATATGTAGGCTTAACTCCTACAAGACCAGTAAAAGAAGCAGGCTGCCTGATTGAACCACCAGTATCACTTCCAAGAGCTGCCATCGCCAAGAAGCTACTAACAGCAGCAGCTGACCCTCCTGATGATCCACCAGGTACTAACTCATCATCATTGTTATTAGCTTTCCAAGGGTTGATGACGTTACCAAAATAACTTGTAGTATTAGAAGAACCCATCGCAAATTCGTCCATATTTGTTTTGCCAAGCATGATGGTCCCAGAATTTTCAATATTTGAACTAACTGTTGACTCATAAGTGGGAACAAAATTATTCAGCATTTTTGAAGCAGCGGTAGTTCTTACACCATTCGTGCAAAATAAATCTTTCACTGCTACTGGTATGCCTTCAAGCTTTCTTGCTTTTCCCGATTTATAATTTTGGTCAGAGATCTTTGCCATATCCAAAGCTCTGTCAAAGGTTTCTGTAATATAGCAGTTTAGATATTTATGTTTTTGTGCTTGCTCAATATGGTCAGTTACAAGTTCGCTTACCGTGAACTCTCGGTCTTTTAGGGCTTTTAATGTATCTGATATTGATAATTTTATTAAATTAGACATATTTATTACTATTCAACCATTTTTGGTACTATGAAACATTTTACTTCTTTTACAAATTCGGAGTTTTTTACAGGTACATTTGTAAATAACTGATCGGAAATATCACCAACAGTAACTTTATCTTCTCTAGTTTGTTGGTAGGCATCAGAAACTGATCTTAAAGGCTCTACGTTTTCACAATTAAGAGCCGATAAAGAATCTATTGTCGCGACAACATTATTAAGTTTATTAGAAAAACTACTAAGTTCGTCTTTGGAAAAAGATAGTTTTGCTAATTTTTGTAATTTTTTTAACTCTTCTTCTGTAATCATTTGAGATACCCGGAGATTTTTAAATTATTTTACACTTCGAAATTACAGCTTATGTCTTTGCCTGTTTACGCCTTAGTCTATATATGTTTTACAGCTATAATTTAAAAAAATTCACTAGAAACAATAGCAAAAACTAACTAACTTAAATAGCAAGTAAGTAGCAAGGTTGGAAAAAATCCAACATATTAGCTACTTATTTCTCTGTCGTTTCTTTTTACCATCAGTGGTTTTGTTAAACCTGCCGATATTTTTTACAAATTTTTGTATATTGCTTTGTTCAGTACCGTGAGTTTTGGTATATTTACTTTCAACATTAAACTTCTCATCATGCACAGCAGAAAGTAATTTCGCCTCTGTAGCTATAGCTCGTTCATTAAAGGTGATTTTGACAATCCTTTGCTCTACTAGTTTGGGGTCAAACCAAGCGCGTTTAGTAAGAGATCTTTGTATGTAGTACCAAGTGTTATTCGAATATTCTGGAACATAATTAGGTGTGCCAATTAGTTCTACTATCTCATCTTCTGTTAGTTTCTTAGAATTAATTTCTTCAATTGCGGTATCACTAACAAACTGTCCCCTTACATCAACTGATTGACAGCTACTAAGTAAAACAAACATTACCAAGAAAAAAAGCTTTATTTGCGCTGTAATCAAACGTAGTGTGAATAATTTCATAAAATTTTATTTAAAATATATAGATTTTCTAGATGGAATATAATATACTACGCACGTCTTTGACAAATACTTTTTTTAGTTTGTTCAATAAATTTATTAGGTGTTAAGTATAAAATGGCAGTTCCAAAGAAAAAAACTTCTACATCCAGACGTAACCAAAGACGCTCTCATGATGCTCTTGGTAGAATTAATGTAGTAATTGATAAAGATACTGGTGAATATAGGTTACCACATCAACTTGATAAAACAAGTGGTGAATATAGAAATCGCCAAATAGTTATGGCAAAACCTAAAGGTCAAGAAGTAGAGTAATATTTATAATGGCCTCAAAAATCATAGGTACTGGAGGCTATCTACCGGAGAAAATTGTTAGCAATTTTGATCTTGAAAATTCTATAGATACTAGTGATGAATGGATCAAATCAAGAACTGGCATAGCCCAAAGGCATATTGCAGCAGCTGATGAATTTACCTCTCACTTGGGATATAAGGCTGCTCTTTCTGCGATTGATAGTGCTGGAATTTCAAAAAATGAGATAGATTTAATAATCACTTGTACCAATACACCGGATAATAGCTTTCCTTCTACCGCAAATAAAATTCATGGTTATTTAGGTCTTAAGAATGTTCCATCGTTTGACTTACAAGCGATTTGTTCGGGTTTTATTTATGGCCTGCAAGTTGCAGATAGCATGGTCAAATCAGGCAAATACAGAACCATATTATTAATCTGCGCCGACAAAATGTCTTCTATATTAGATTGGCAAGATCGAAAAACTTGCGTCTTGTTTGGAGATGGAGCTGGAGCAATTATATTACAAAAATCAGATTCTAACTCCGGTATAATTGATTGTGATATTTTCTCAGACGGTTCTTTGTGCGACATATTATATACCGATGGCGGAGTTAGTACTAACGGTAGAAGCGGTGTTGTGCAAATGGCTGGGCCAGAAGTTTTCAAAAGAGCCGTTGAAAAAATGCCAGAATCAGTTAACAACATCTTAAAAAAAAATAATCTTATACTAGATGATGTCACTTACATCATTCCCCATCAAGCCAACGTTAGAATAATCAATAATATGATTAATCAATTTGGTGTTGACCCAAACAAAGTTATTGTTACATTAGATAAACACGCAAATTGCTCTGCTGCATCAATTCCACTGGCTTTAGCGCAATTACAGTTGACTGGAAATCTTAAATCTGGTGATATACTAGTATTAACTGCTTTTGGAGCCGGGGCAACTTGGGGAGCAGCTATTATTCGTTGGTAAGCCAAGAATTTTAGCTCTGGTTTTGGGTAAAATTATGAACAAATAGTTTCTCAAATGGAAACAATTACAAAAGAAAAAATTGCTTATTTGCTCAAAGAAAAACTTGGGTTTTCCTCTTTGTTGTGCGAAGAAATAACAAATACCATTTTTTTTGAAGCGCTTGATTTGTCTTTAAATAGCGAAAAACTAATATTAACAAATTTTGGCAAATTCCAGGTTTACACTAAAAGAAAAAGACCCGGTATTAACCTTCAAACTGGAGAAGCGCTAGAAATAAAACCCCGTAGAGTTATAAGGTTTAGTCCTGCTAGACTACTTAAGGAAAAGGTAAATTCTCATGAACTTAGCTAGTAAAAAATATTTTTCTATTTCAGAAGTATCAGAAATAACAGGACTTCAAGCTCATAGGCTAAGATATCTGGAAAAATCTGCAACAGGAATGGATGTATTTCAAATACGCGGTAGAAGATATTATACAGCTGCTAATATTGAATTAATTAAGCAATTACTTGGTAAAGATGACGAACTAATTCAGTTTAGTTTGTTTAATACTAAAACTACCGGTTCTAAAATCAAAAAAGCTAATTATAATTCTGTTTCGTACCTAACTATCATTGCTAAAATCGATTCATTAATTTCTAGACTTACAGAGTTAGAATTAAATATAATTACAGAACATTAAACAGTAATTGAGAAACATTTTCCCCGCTAAATTCAGCCTATTGAAAACAGAGCTTCTCGTTTACTGCTCCGAGGGAACAACTATAGCCTTTTAGATTAACTTAACTAAGCGCGAGAAACAAAGCATATGGAAATAGGTAAGTGATGAGCGGGCGACGTAGCTAGTTGGAATCTAAAAGGCTATAGTTATAGAATCAAGGTCGCTTTCATGACTATTTTGCAAGCAATATCTAATCTAAACAATATCCAGCGGCTCTTATAGTCCTAATTACTTGCCTACCATCATTTAAATCCATCATTTTCCTGATGCGATTAATATGCACATCGATAGTTCTCTGAGCGATCTCTTTTTCAACTCCCCATACGTAATCAATTATTTGCCTGCGAGAATAAACATTATCTGGACTAGTAGCAAAGAGTTGTAATATCTTAAACTCGGTAGGTCCAAAATGGATTTGTTTTTTTCCGCGGAAAACTTTATAGGTAGACAAGTCGATACTGATATCTTTATACTTGATGAATTTATCCTGAAACACAGGGCTAGATTTTCTAAGCAAAGACCTAATGTTGCTTATGAGTTCATTTGGAGTAAATGGTCTAAATATAACTTTAGTAAAATCATCATTAGTTATATAGTAATTTTCTATTGATTCTCCTTGATCTACTAAAAACATTATTGGCAACTGGTTTAATCCGCTGATTTTGCGAAGTCTTACAGACATTTCGACAGCAGAACTATCTTGCAATCTAGAACTAATTATAGCAACATTTGGTAAATTTTCAGAGGCAGTTTTTACAGCCGATTCTGAATTTTTGACTCTAGTTACGTCAAACGAGTATCTTTCTATTGTATTACACAAACTAGCATTCAATAGCTCATTATGTTCTATTACTAGAATTTTGGGTGGCAATTTATCTGACACTGAAATTAAGTCTCCTGATTTTTTCCTTATAACAACAACGGCAACTATAGAATTAGCTAAGCTTGCAGCCAAGTAAAAATTTATTAACCAAGCATTTTATATGTTTATTTAATCCAAGTTACAGACATTTTTGCATTATTTAGTAAGATTGTGCTTGAATAAAGTAGTTTAAATTGCTATAAATACGTTTAATTATTTAAATTTAGTAGATTTTTAGGAGACTCTTTATATGGCTTTTTACGAATCCATTATTATAATCCGCCAGGATATTTCGTCAGCGGATGTTGATAAAATAGCGGATGATTTTGTTAAAATTATTAAAGATCACAAAGGTAACGTTCTTAAAACCGAATATTGGGGTTTAAGAATGCTCGCTTACGAGATCAAAAATAATAAGAAAGGTCATTATTACTTTATGGGTATAGAAGCTGATAATGCTCTAATAAAAGAACTAGGTAGAAAAATTAAATTAAGCGAAAGTATCATCAGATCATCTCTGGTTAAAGTGAAAGAGATAAACAAAGAACCTTCTCCAGTATTAAGAGCTAGAGCATTAGATCTTGAAGAAACAATCGATGTAACCATAAACCAAAATTAAAGAATAAATTAACAAGTAAATAGATTAGTTTAATGTCTCACGAAAATAACATAGATGGCTTGGATCAAGATTCCAGATCAGGTATGGATAAAAATAGTTCAAAAATGTTTTTTAGAAAACGTAAGGGCTGTCCTTTGTGTTTAGAATCTTCCCCAGAAATAGACTACAAAGATCCAGAGTTACTTGGAAAATTTATTTCAGAAGGTGGTAGAATGTTACCAAGTAGAATAACCAATGTCTGCTCGAAACATCAGCGTAGTGTCAAAAAATCTATAAGGCATAGTCGTATTATTGCTTTATTACCTTTTGTGTTCTCTAACAGGTAATAAAACTGGCCTCTGGTTTGCGTTTCGGGTTTATGTTTAGTTTTAATTAATTATTATTTTTATAAGTTCATGCAAGTTATTTTAATCAAACCAGTAAGAAAACTGGGAAAAGTTGGCGAAATAGTTAATATAAAAAACGGCTATGGCCGTAATTTTTTAATTCCCGAGGGATTGGCTATAAGGGCAACTAAAGAAAATTTGGGTAAGTTCGCTACCCTAAAACACGACCTTGAAACAAAGAATCATCAAGAACAGCTAAAGATGGAAGCAGCTGCAAATGCTCTAAACGATAAGCATCTGACTTTTGTTACTCAATCTGGAGCAGATGGTAGATTGTTCGGGTCCATATCTCTAAAGCTGATAGCTGCTTCACTGTCTGAGCTTAGTGGGTATAAACTTAATTATTCAAACATAATAATTGATAGCCCTATAAAATTTAACGGTGTTTTTAAGGTTCAGGTTATGCTCCATCCTGAGATTTTTGCATCAGTACTAGTAGTAGTAGCAAAATCAGATTCAGAAGCACAGGATGCTTTGCGTGAATATAAAGAAGGCGGAAAAAAGAAATCCGAAGATGAGAATCAAAAAGAGTTAAGCGAAATCGAAGTTCAATCCGCAGCGGATTGAGTAAGTACCATATAATCTGTAAAATTATTATTGACTTCAAACGATTTCTGTCTATACTTTTCGAGAGTTGTATTTAAGTAATTATTTAAGAGAATTTGCTGATATGTTCGCAGTTGTTAAAACGGGTGGAAAGCAATATAAAGTTGCAAAAAATAGCATAATTAAAGTAGAAAAAATTGAAGGCCAACTCGGTAGTTGTATCGAACTTGGCGAAGTTTTGATGATGGGTGAATACTCGAAACCATCATTTATTGGCACTCCTGTTGTTAAAGGAGCAATGGTCACTGCAGAAATAACTAATCAATTTAGAGACGATAAAATAATAGTCTTTAAAAAGAAAAGGCGTCAGCATTATCGTCGTAAGAATGGTCACAGACAAGATCTGACAGAGTTGAAAATTCTTGATATTGTAAAAAAGTAAGGTTTTAAGATATGGCAACCAAAAAAGCTGGTGGTAGTTCTAGAAATGGTCGTGATTCGGCCGGGCGTAGATTAGGAGCGAAAAAGTCCGATGGACAAGTAGTTGTTCCTGGTAACATCATATATAGACAACGAGGAACGAAAATTCACCCAGGTAAAAATGTTGGTATGGGTAAGGATCACACTCTCTTTGCCTTGATTTTTGGAAAGGTAGAGTTTGTTTCCAAGAAAGATCGTAAGTTAGTTAATGTAGTTCATGGTTAATTTGAGCTGAATTTGTGTGATGACAGCAAGGTAAAGCTAGGGTTTTTAATATTTTACTTAAGCAAAACAGCAAATCAGCTCGACATTTATTGTTTTTCATTCCTCGGTAGCTCAGTGGTAGAGCAAACGGCTGTTAACCGTTTGGTCGCTGGTTCGAATCCGGCCCG
>JACCDN010257684.1_pt1 | contig 19721 bp, 9 predicted proteins | sample 7441691 | NCBI WGS metagenome assembly JACCDN01 (sample SAMN15323439, study PRJNA562643) | freshwater metagenome | isolation source: river surface water | place: USA:Blue River Watershed | collected 2017-08-16 | reverse complement strand
TTGGCGAGGAGCTTCTTCCCTGGCTAATTCTTGGCGAGGTGCTTCTTCCCTGGCTAACTCTTGACGAGGAGCTTCTTCCCTGGCTAATTCTTGGCGAGGTGCTTCTTCCCTGGCTAACTCTTGGCGAGGAGCTTCTTCCCTGGCTAACTCTTGACGAGGAGCTTCTTCCCTGGCTAACTCTTGACGAGGAGCTTCTTCCCTGGCTAACTCTTGGCGAGGTGCTTCTTCCCTGGCTAACTCTTGACGAGGAGCTTCTTCCCTAGCTAATTCTTGACGAGGAGCTTCTTCCCTGGCTAACTCTTGACGAGGAGCTTCTTCCCTAGCTAACTCTTGGCGAGGAGCTTCTTTCTTAGTCAATTCTAAACTAGATATCTTCTCCTGGTAGTATGCTCGCAGTAATTCAGGCATCTGAGCTACTGTGAAATCCTTCCTACCTAAGTGTGATTCGAGTATTTCTCTATTACGTAAGATATTATCTTCTGCCTCTTTAACTAAAGTCTCATAATAACTTTGGCGACTTACAAACCTATCTTCTTGTAGAATTTTTGTTTTAAGCTCTTCTACTTTATCTATCGTCTGAACCATTTCAGAATCTTTAGCATATTCTCTCAAATACTTCTCTCCTTTAAGCACTGGATCTTCACCATTGGTAAGTTCTTGATAAACTATATGCTCTACTTGTTTTTTTGCTAGCTGCCGATATATTTCCAGATTTGAATCACCACCAACTTTGGCTCTGGCCATATATTCTGGCGAGATAACGCTCTCTCCTTTGATTTTGCTTAAACTTTCAATTTTACTCTGAACTGGCCGGTAAGCTTGTTCTTTTGCTTTATCAGCTAAAATTTCATTATATGTTTGCTTGCGATAATTTCTTGCATCTTCATTAACATCAATATTATTCCAAGCGCCGCCAGCAAAGCTGTTGCCTATAGCTTTTACAACCTTATTATCACTCTGACCAACAACTTTCATATATGCATCATGTTTTAAATTTTCATATCCAGCATATATCTCTTCTCCTATTTGTTTCTGCTTCAAATTCGTAAGCTCTTCTTTTGTTTTTACTTTATAGTTTAATTCCTCAAGAGACCTTATTACAGAACTATGCTTACCCAAAAGACCAACACCTCTGTCTGATAATGCTTGATAAGCATCAACATAGCTTTCTGCATATTTCCTTGAATAATCAGCTGCTTCTGCCAGCTCTCTCAAGGATTTTTTATTAATATCAGCTCTTGCTATACTCTGTATTGACTCTTTTTCTGCTTCATTAAGTTTTTCATAAGATTTACCATACTTAGCCTTAGCTAGCTGCGCTACAGATTTATCTTGATGTTTAGTATTAACAATAGCTTTAATTGACTCTTTCTGTGCATCAGTTAACTTAGCAAAATCTTGACCATATTTAGCTTTAGCAAATTCATTTTCCAAATCTTTAAATTTTTTATGCGACATTGCATCAGCCATTTTACTCGCCTGATTCTGAGTGAGTGAAGGGTCAATCTCTTTGAGTTTATCTCTTAAAATATTTTGATAATTAGCAATCGCACCCTGTGTAAGATTTCTGTGATCAAACCCTGATAGTTTTTTTACCTCAGCTACTATTGCCATATTAGGCTTACCTGATAAAGCATCTTTTTTAAGATTTTCTATTCGGGCATTATCTACCCACTTAGAAGGGGCTTCTTTGATTTTTTTCACTAAGCCAGAAGCTACTTTTTTAGCATGAGTAATTTTTCTACCAACTTTTGTTTCCGCAAATTTACCTTTTACTTTATCCCCAACCTGATCAAACCTAGATCTAATACCAGCTACAGCTTTATTACTTACATTCTGTACATCTGTCAAATTTCCAGAACTACCCGATATAAATTTAGCAATAGAAACTGCAATACCATTAAATTTATCTAGCAAATAAATAGCTACAAAAATTAGCAGCATTCCGTCAAGCTGTACAAATTTTCCATTATGAAATTGATTAATCCTTCTTTGGTCAAGCGCAGGATCTAAAAACGGCAAATCTACATATCTTGCTCCAACACAAGCATAAGCTTCACAGAAACTTCCTTGATTTGCGCCCGTTATAACATTATTTTCTGAAACAAAATGATCTATCGGTATTGGTATATTACGTGTCGTAGTGGTAAAATTAGCCCCTTTCATTGGTTCTGGAAACCACCAGTAAAAAATTGAATCTCCAATATCAAAACCTAAATTCTCCTTAGTAAAATCACTTATTACTTCAGAACCACCATTACCCATTTTAGGAAAAGTATGTTTACAAATTCTAAAACCAAGAGCACCATATATTTCCTGACGTAAAATCATTGAAATAAATATAAGTCCTGTAAATAATATAATTGGTTGAACAGCGTAAGATATTAATTGTTTTAACCAATTTTCGAATAATGACCTTGTGATTCCAAATAGCATAAAGCAGATGAATATTGGTCCCATAATTATTATCATCCCGATAGCAATTAGAGCAGTTAGATAAATCACAGCTGCATCGAAGAATATTACAACTATAAAATATAGAGCAATAAAAAATAGTATAATATATATGAACCCCATCCAATCGACAAACAATAAAGAAAACAACTTTGACAAAGTCTGAGGTGCTAACATCATTCCAAGTATACTAGCAGAACCAGGGCCAGTAGCCCCAGCTTCCATTATCATTTGCAGAATTTGCTCAACTCCGCCAACAAACCAAACAAATAGATAATCATTAAAAAACTTCCAGCTATATTCAGAACTAAGCAAAGCTGAAACCACAGCAATTTTCATTACTCTAACTATTAATTCAGTATGTGTTATTTGCACATTTCCAGCTAAATAACTAAGAGCAGTCCAAGCAATATAAAGTGATAACAAGCCAGAAACAGCCATCCTGTATCCAGGATTATTTACTATACCAATATAAATATTTCGTATTAAGCCATAATCACCATTAGTGCCAAAAAGAAAATTCTTAACCAAATTTGTAACATATGTAATCGGATCTGGGTTAGTATCAGTAATACCAGATTTTATGCTAATACGATATTGACCACTATTATCATCATAAAATTTATCTAAAATTTTAAAATATAACTCACTATCTGCGTATTGTATTTTCAAGTCATCTTGGCTGCCGCTAGAATCTTGGTAATTATACACCATACCACCAGCTGTTCTGGTATTACCATTTTTGTCAATATCAAGCATTTCATAGCCTACTGTCTTCTGGCCTAAGTGAAAAGTAAGACCCTGCGGAGCTTTTTGAGTGCCAAAAGATGTGTTAGGATCTGTACCTTTCTGTGCAATTAGCGCATATAACCCTATACCTTTTGTAAAGATGCATGGGGCATTGTTAATTTGCGCATCTCTGCTATTGGTACACATCTGGTCATCTATGAATCTACATTCTCGAAGCCTTTCACAAAATTTAGATAATTTATCGTTATTGCCACTCTGGCCGTACCAAGCACACCAAGCTGAAAGCTCTGAACCATTATTTCTGTCACTTCCTTGAGTCCATCCCCTAACTAGAATCACCAATGGCCTACCATTTACTCTATAGTTTGAAAACCTCCATGGAGCAACCTGATCTATACCTGATTGATTAGACATTTCTTCTTTAGTATAGCGCGCAGAAACATTAAGATTAGCAAAACCAAAATCGTCAGCTTCTATACACCGATCACCACTACAACCTGAAATGCAAACTAAAATCACTAAAATTGACAAAAACTTATTCATTAAAATCTATCCAAATTATTAGTTTCCTTAATTTTTTAATTATTTTACTACTTAATCTTTCTTCAAAATATCATCTTTTGGCATAGGCTCAGTTCTCTTTACTGTTTTTGGTTCTAAGCTTTGCAATGAGGAATTAGCATCTTGTTTTAAATCAGTTTGTTTTTTTGATGGAGTACTCACTTGTTCTTTTGGCAAATTTTCTTTCTGATTTTTGTCCACAACGCTGTTAGCACGCCCCCTTCCTTCTGCCGGGTTTTCATCAACAACACTGCTAGAGCGCCCTCTTCCACCACCGTCTTTTGGATCATTATCAAGATTTTTATCCATTTCTCCATCATCCCCTAGCCTCCTAATTTTACCATAATCAGGATCACTAACTCCTGCTGTTGTTCTATGAGTAATTTTTTGATCAATTATCTTTTCTTTTGCAAAATTACCTACACTTCTTGCAGCAGAAGTAACTGGGCTTGCAAGTGTTTTCATATCACTCACAATATCTTTGACAGTGTTGCCAGATCCTTGAAGCTTACCATTTTGTCTAGCTGCTAAAACATTAGTCAGATACTGAGTAACAAGCGTTACATACTCTATTAACCCAGCTGCAAGCTTACAATATATGAAGAATATAAAAGCTGATGTTGCTACTCTTATAAAAGTTCCACCAGCATTAAAAAACTCATCGATTGACCCAATATCTTTAACTACGGGAATATAGAAAGGAATACCAGGTAAGAATGGTAACTGAAACGAGAAACTAATTGGTATACCAATATTCGATAGATCAATTCCTATTTTAAGTGGTATTAAAGTACCCCAACAAGCTTTAACAACTACACCTGTTATATATTCCCCCATCAACTGATCTATCAGTAGAAAGAATATCAACAATATTGTTGGTTGTATCATATAGCTAAAAAGCGTTGACAACCAGTTATCAAACATAGTTTTTGTCTGCTCAAATAGCATTAATATGATGAAGAACGGAGCAAGTGATATCATTACAGCGATACCCAAAAAGGCAAGGCAGTAATTTATAATTACTTCAAGCACAGCTCTTAAGTAAGTTAACATTGAGTAAATGGCTAAACATGCAAAAAATGCCAACCCATTATGTATTTGTAATAACTGAATTGCAAGCAAGGCCCATACATCACCATTACCATATCTATCAAAAATAGGGTCTATAAAACCAAATATGTTAGCTGCATTGCCAGTGACACCAACAATTGTACTTAATAAATAGTCACTTCCAGAAACAAAAATTTGAAATAAATTATTATTGAAAAATGACCAACTTGTCTGACTGAATAAAGCTACAATCACCCCAATTTTTAGGACTCTGAGCACTAAATCGGTCGCAGTTATTTGAATTGATCCAGCTAAAAAAGCTAAACCATATATTATTATATATATTGCAAGAGAAGTTTTTGCTATAGCCTGCAAGGTTGGATTACTAACTAATTTCTCATAAAATATGCGGCTTAATTCATTATACTTGTCCCGAAGAGGAGAAACCAAGTTACCATAAACTACTGTAGAAAACCAGGTAGATCCAGTATAGTGCCCTACACTAACATCCATATTTCCAGACATATTTGAAACCCCAGAAGCCTTAAGCCATAACCATCCAGTAGCATAAGCATTTCCTCTAAAATCTTGAGATGCAGTATTAGCCACGGAATAGCCATTGGGAATTTGAGATTCAGAAATAAAATAATCAACTTTCAAAGCGTTCAAATCATTTGCGTTTATCAATCCACTAGCTTGGCCAATTTCAATTTCCATAGTGTAAACACCAAAATGGAAGAAATTAACAGGAGCCATTATATTGTTATTTAGATATAAAAGAAAATTAAGATAATCAGTCAAATCTACATTAGTAGTAATAAAACTTTTCCAATTAATCATATTTTGCAAAAAATTATCATACATACCAGCAATAGGCCACGGAGTTGTAAAATTCAAATCTCCTGCCGAATCAGAATGATGGTATAAGAAATATTTACCAGTAAAGGGAGAATAAACAAATTGTTGCTTATGATCTTTAATAGTCAAGCCGGCAACATCAACTTTAAAACCTCGCCCCTTATCATAAAAACAAACTGGATTATTACTAGCACCATCAGCATTACTAGGACATGATGGGATAGATGTAATTTTAGAAGTAAAATCGGCATCAGCAGGTCTCCCTGTTAGCTGGGGTATTTGATCACCCAGATTAAGGTATTTATTAGGAAACGGTAAACACCGACTAGCATAGTTAGCACTAACAATAATATCACTGCACCATCTGTTTGCCGCTGCATACATAATTTTATTCCTAAGACCGGAGCTATCGGTAAAAATCCCCAATGACTGGTTTACGTAAGTAGCAAGCCCCCCTTGCATATCACCGCCTGAGCCAAAAAAATCACCATTTCCATCAAGGGTAATGTTAATCACATCATCTTTTTTTATCTGTATTTTTTGCCTACCCGAAAAATTAAAATAATCATTAAAATCATCAAGCCTTTGATTAGAAAATATATCAGTTCTCTGCTGATAAAATGGCAAGATCTGAGTTTTATAACTATTAAAATCAGTTATATATTTCTGCTCAGCATAATCATATCGTTGAATAAAGACTTGAGGCTGAGTAAATCTTGGATCAATTCTATATAACACTCTATATTTTTGCGGTCTAGGAGATATTCCTCTTGCATTCCACGCTATCGAGAGCATTTTACCTTGCTCAACATGAACACCAGTTGCCACCCATGTTCCTGCATTTTCAACATTAAGGCTTGTGCTTGACTGGGTTACACCAGAAAAATGCGGCACTTCAATACATGGAGGAGAAAAAGACATTATGTTTGCATTCATCCAATCAAAACTACTACTATCTCCATAAGCATTAGCCATAAAGCATCGCATTACTGATATAATGATTAATATAATTTTTTGCATTAACTTCATTTTTTTCTTAAAAAATATTGCTGCTTTTATTATTTCTATTGTCATTACCTAATTTTTCCAAAGCCACCTTATTCAAGCTCTTCATTACCTAATTTTTCGCTACCACCCGCTTGGTTATTTTTATTTAATTTGCCTATAATTTTACTTTTTTTGGACCCTTCAGCAGCACTAGTTGGGGTACTAGATTTTAATCCCTTTGCTTCTTCAGCAGGTCGATCATACCTATTTCCTGGTTTTTGAGACCCTTGAGGCCCTTTATCCATACTTTCTAATCTTTGTTTTGCTTCTTTTTTAATTCTGTCTCTATTACCCTTATCTAACCCAACTTTTGTTAGCGCTCTGTTTTCCATCCATCCGGACATATCAGAGCCCATAGAGGTTGCAGAAGGCCCACCTGCGCTACCAGCAAGTCTTGCAACAATCTTTGCAGAATATTCTATATACCCCCACATACAGTAGGTAATCATTAATAATATTACAATATTCTGCATATTCATTCCCATAGAACTACTTCTATGATCGAATCCCCAAGGGGCAAACCAATTAAAGCAAAAAAGTGGAACATCTAAAAAAGCAGGATTAAACCCAGGAATACTAGGGAAAGGAATTTTAAATGGAATAGCACATTTCCAACACACACTATAACCAATTACGTAATCTAAAAATATTGTAAATAGCTGAGTTAAAACAATTATACCAGCTAGCATAATCGTAGGCTCAATCATATATCTAAAGGTGAATTTTACCCAATTATCAAAAAGGTATCTGGTTTTTTCAAATAAGATAAAAGTTAAAAATAGTGGCGCTATACCAATTAATACGGCAATAGCAAAATAGGCCATAAGATATACAGCAATTGCTCTGAACCCAACTATTATTACTATCCCCAAACAAACGAATAATAATATAAAATAAATAACACCATTCATGCCCATAGAAAGAAGAGCCATCATTTGAGCCGCAAAAGTAGCACTAAAGAATATTTTTGTGAATACCTCATTCATAAACATAAATGGGTTGGAAATAGTTGTAGACCCAGAAAACAAGCTATATCCGCTAATGTTAGAGATTATAGCGTCAGAGAATCCGGTTACAAAATCAAAAACATAATTATTGAAAAAGTAAAAAGTTTTGTCATTCATCAACCCAGAAACAAAAGCAACTTTTATTACTCTAATTACAATATCTGTCTGTGTTATCTTCACCATCCCAAGCAAGAACATAGCCCCATAGAACATTATGTAAATGCTTAAGATACCTTTAATGTAATTAAAGAAATTGGTGCAATTACCCGCTCCTCCAATCCCTTGATAGCAAGTAATATTTTTAAATATAGTTATAGAAGCATTACGTATTTTTGTTTTTAAACCTTCGAACAAAGGATTTAATACATCATAATAAAAACCACTATGTGTTATATTTGATAAAAAAGAAACAGTATATTGACCAATACTATCTTTATAATCTTGTGGCGCATTATTAATTTTCAACCATAAGTACCCTCCGTCGCCACCTGCTGGAACTGTTAGAGACCCATTACCATCGGCATCTGCAATAATATTATTAATAGAAGTTGGGGTAGTAATATTGGGGTCAGCTCCATAATTAGTAACAACATACTGAACAACTCCCCTACCCTGGATTGAGTCATTCATGCCATTACCGTTACTCCTAATACACTTAGTTTGCTTTATATTAAGCACGAACCCACCTGTATTATCAACGTAGCTATTATCCATATCCGACAATTTATATTGCAAATATCCAACATCACTGCCATTATAGCCAGCTTTTTCTATTTTAATAATTTGATAATCAGTACTATTATTGTAAAAACTCTGGTCAGACTCAATACGCACAGGAGTAAAATTACTACCAGCATTTGATGCATTAGTAGGATTAATATTATTATCAATTCTACTAATCAAGCCAACTGGATCATTAGCACTAAACCAGAAATATTTTTGATTCTGAAAATCACCATTAATATAAGTTTCTTCTGAACTACAATTATGAGTAACAACGGTCCAAAGGTCTGAAATAACACCACTCCAAGGGGCTGGATATGTATGGCTACCATCGTTTTTATAAGGTTCTGGAGCAAGAGCAGCAACATTTTCCCAACATGAGCACCAATCATATTCTGTGGTCCAACCGCTTATACACCACCCAAATACACTCCAAGAACTACAAACACTATGCGGATTACATTGATAACACTGAGCATTAAAGCTACAAGAGCCAGTATAATTACTCCCCCCCTTCCACAAACTATATCTACCACATATAGGGCTATAGGTTCTGCTACCCTCTCTGCAATCAGCTGTCGTTGTAGTTTTAGTAAAATAATTATAGACTGAGCTTGAAGATACTGTAGTTTTTTTTTCTCGATGAAGAGCTACATAAAATTTATCATTTCTATATAACTCAGTTAGATTCTTCCAGTTAGGATTGGTTGCATCAAGTATTAACGAAACTGGCGGTGTAGTTTGATCTTCTACTCTTGGAATCTCAACTCTATTACCGCTGACATCTAGATTAGAATTTTGCTGCAAATTATTTATCGGAATATAAGCTTTGCATAAGCTAATTTCACCTTTAATACTAAACTGTACAAACTGACTAGGTTTTACTCGTAAATTAGTATTTAGCCACTTACCATATGCATTTGGGTCTAACACTATCCCTGTTCCACTATTAGAAGATATACCAGAATCTAAGCCTGTATAATTGGCAGAGGCTCTAAGTGTTACAGTATCAGTTACAGCATCATTAGCAGATAATGCCCCTTGTCCATTAACATTATAGCGATATAAACATCCATTTGTTAAATTCATTGAACCAATAATTGCTATTATCCACAACATTATCATGGTTAAAATCGCAAGAGCAACCATGCCAAGTAAGTAAACAAATTTATTATTTTTCATTACTTACCACCTCCAGCACTCTCATCATCAGAACTTTTTCCAGGAGCAGATATTTTATCAGAAGCCTCACCTTCTCCCTTAGAAGAACTGCCAGTAGAGGCTTTATCAGCAGCTTCGCCACCTTGTCCGCTTTTTTCCTTACTATCATCTGCTTTTAAACCCTTAGATTCAACAGCCTTAGCCGCCGGATCTTTAGACATTGCCGTCTTGAGTTTTTTAGCAGCTACCATTGCTTTATCCATAAAAGCTGTAGGAGAAACAGTAACACTACCCATACTAGGACCGCTTGTTAAATCAGAAATAAATTCATTAATCGATTTAACAGCAAAATAAAAGATGAACACATAAACAAGCATATATACCATACTTAGACCTAAATCTAAGAAATCGGTAATTGTTTTAATTTGGAACATGAGCAGAGTTTTTTCTTCCCATCCTTGACCTAAATAGAATTTTATCAGCTTATAACCAGTACTATTTATGCATTTTTCTGGTTCACTCGATGGTTCTCTAAGCTCAAAGGTACTAAAATTGACCCCAGACACGCTATAATCATGCCTCAAATATTCACAATTTCCATAAAAAATCGAATCATACATAGTAAGAAGCATCGCTATAAACCCTCCAACAACCGCGGGCTGCAAGGCGCAAGATACAACTATTTTTACCCATGAATCAAAATAAGCTTTTGTCCTTTCAAACAATAACATCGGAACAAAAATTGGCGAGATATACATCATTACATAAAGCGTAACCATGGATACTAAATAAACGTTCAGAAAATAAAAAATTACAGATAAAAATACGACGCCAAAAATCATTCCACATAGAACTATTACTACATTTCCAGCCATAAAAAACCCAAACATTACGACAAAAAATGTAAGCATTCCCGGCTTTTTCAGAGCATCAATTCCATCAGTTCCAGGATTACCAAAATTTGCAACATTACCAATATTACCATAGGCAGAGGTAGATCCGGAACCTAAAAACCCAGCACTAGCAATATTATAAAGTAGTTGCATACCAAAATAATAACCAACTCTACAATCTATAGCATCCCAAACTTTATAAAACTCATATCCAGCTTCGTATCTGCTAGCATCATAACTACATAAACCTTGCGAGCCACCAGATAAGAAAACCATTTCGGTAAAATCAGATGTCATTTGTAACAACATTGGTAATACCGTTTCTGTCATGCCGTTATGGCTCACTGTCCTTCCGTTTTGATCCTGATATTGGCCAAGACCTATGGAAAAATAAACCACAAAAATAAATTTCAAAATGAACATTGCAACTTTGTTTAAGTGCACATATTCACCATTTAATACTATTTTGAAGCCATAAATCATAACATATAAAATTAACGCCCCTCTTACTGCTGTTTTCATAGCTTCTTGAAAATATGGAAATGGGCTTAGTAAGGTAAAATGTATATCATCTTCTTGCCCAATACAGCTGTTACCAGTGTAAAAAACTTTATCAAGAGTCTGGCGCACACAATGAACAGTAATACCAGAAAAACTAAGCAAAGACTGACTTTTCGAAGCTCCATCATAGCATGAAGTACCAAGATTTTGGCAAACTTGCTGCTCTATCCCCGTAACAGTGCTACTATCATTATAATTACGACAAATTACAGGCAATTTACCCCTGGAGGTTGGCATCATAAGGCATAGGCTGCTTTCTACTATTTCTACCGAGAGCGAAATATTAGCAAGTAACGAATTTGCGCCAAGATCAGGATTTGAACTAATATCTTGAAGCTTTACTATATCACCTAAATTTAGTGCCACAGGGTTACAAACAGGGCTAGCACTATTATTCCTTATACAAAATCTTAAAATATTACCGTCTTGCGTGCAGCCATTATTAATATTGGTTGTCATGTCAATATTTTTGGCTAAATACCCATAAGCAGTATCGCTCATCAAATAGCCTGTACTATCAAATCTCGGAGGAGTAACACATGAATCTCCAAAATTTGCATAAGCATTAAAGCAAAATAATTTCAGCAATAGAAAAATTATAAATCGTGACATTAAATTACTCATCACTATCCTCAAACTCGCTGTCACTAACTTTCCCTTTACCTGTTGAACTCACGTCCTTTGCTCCTTTCGAGGAAACGGTAGAAAACTTATCAGCTGATTTTGCACCCCCTTTATCACTAGTAGAAAATTTATCAAGCGCTCCTCCTTTGCGCCCTTGAGAAAATTTATCACCTGCTCCGCCACCGCCACCAGTACTAGATTTATCTCCTGCTCCACCACCACCACTACCCTCTTTAGCCTTGGCAGCAGCATTTAGGGCTGTCATTCCAGCTTTGTAAAGGGTTTGAGGTTTTATTGCCATATTACCTATTGAAACACCTTCAGTCATGTCAGCGGCAAATTCGGCTAATGTTTCGCTAAAATGCTGCATTAAATATAATATAAAACACGCTGTTAAGAGAGCTACAGCTAGGGTTTTTATTTTTTCAAATATCAATTTTACCCCGTTAAAAAACATGCCAGGAGAACTCTCAATTGATTTCAAAAAGTCGAAACGTTCAGCCTCTTTAGCGCCAGATGCGTCATCGATCCAAGGCATAACTGCATTTGAAACTACCGTTTCCCCAGAGTCAAACAGCCAAGCTGTCGGATTGTTCAAGATAAATCCTAAGCTATTAATACACCCTTTTTTCTCATCACTTGTATATTTCGTCCAATCATTATCAAGATAATAATATCGAATTGCCCTACCACCGCCATTATCCCCTGGTACATAAGTGCCCAAAGATCCGTTTAGAGTAGTCATTTGCATTGCAGGCCCAGAAAAAGCGATCTCCTTATAACTGTATTTACAACTACCATAAAAGCCAAAATCATATACTGAGAGCATGGTAGTCATAAATACTATTGCAACCATTGGTTGAAGCATAAATGAAATAAGAAGTTTTACCCAAGATTCAAAATATCCTTTAGTATAATTAAATAAATACATAGGGACAAAAAGTGGGGCAAGCACTCCAAGCACAACTACAGATATCATACAAACAACAGTAGCATTAACTACAAAAGCTCCTACTGAAATTACCATAAGCGGATACATTAAGGCTAAAGAAATCAAGGTAAAATTGCCTGTATAAACTGCTGGTACTAGCAAATATATATAAGGCGGGATAGGAAAACTAAGTATATCTAATTTTGCAAAATCATGATTCCTTGAAGCATTATCAACAATCATAGTCTGCATCATATCAAGGCCCAAATAGTGACTAATTCTACAATCAAGAGAATCCCAAAGAGCCATATGACTCATATTGGCAGCATAATCAGTCGAATAAAACTTGCACAATTCTGAAGGGCTAGCACTAATTATCCAACTAGCAAGATTTGTCATACCATCTAACAAAAATGGAAAAGCCCATTCTATCATACCATCTAATCTAGTTAGATCATTACCACTATTTTGATTAATATTAATCCCAATTGAGAAATAAACGACGAATAAAAACTTAACCACAAAATTTACAAGTTCCGATTTTGGCGGTATATCTCCAGCTAAAATAATCTTAAATCCAAAGATAATAACGTATAAAGTCAATAATGCTGCAACTGCCTTATGCATGTTTACTTGAAATTGAAACAAAGCACTAGAAGTCCTTGAGGCACTGTTTAAAACGGCTTTTACATCACTGAAACTACAAACAGCATTACTAATCATTAATTTTGCTATCATTTCCTTGACGCATTCTATTATAGGGCCACTCATTACTATGCCGGTTTTAGAATTATCCACAGCTCTTTTGTAACACCCTCCTACATTCGAGCATTGAGTCAATGATAAAATATTGTTATAATCAGCACTGATATTTTGCAGCGCTTGATTGGTACTTAAATCGATAAAATCGGAATAAATAGAGATTGGGTAAGGCTCTTTTATATATTTACAACCCACTGGAATCCACCCACTAAAGCTTTGAGTTGCAACACAGATTTTATCTTTTTCCTTAATAACTTTCCAAGGAAAGATGGGTATTATACCAACATCAAACATCACCCCACTATCACCTTCTCTTTTATCAATAAACATGTCATGATAATCCGACTTTGACATGGCCCAAGCTTTTTTTATATCATCCCAAGCAGCTTCGCCAGTAAACAGAGACTGAACAATATAAACTGCTGATTTAGCTATTGCAACGCCTCTAGCCCCCTGGAGTTTTATATTATTACACATAGCAAAGCTTAATTTTTGATCGGTAAACTCAATTCTATTTGCTCTAGCGCAAGCGCCTGGAAACATATCATCGTCATGAATTTTGACTCGGAGCATAGTGTTAGCATAAAGGCCAGGAGAAACAAGGTTTGCCACTAAAAAAGTAAAGAATGGAGCTGGAATACATGTATGCGAAAATTCAGACCTAAGTAGATCACCTACACCTTGAGTCTCACAAGTGAGGCTACTTAAAGTATCAATTATAGTATCCATTGTATCTGCTTTAGCGATAATGTTAATGACAAAAGAAGAAGCAAAGGCAGCAATTAATAACACTGTCATAACGCTTAAATTAACAATCTTCTTTAGTCCTTTAATCATCCCAGTGACTTTACCTCTTCGTAAAAAATAGGTAACCATTTCTTAGGATCTCTGCCATATTTCCCAATAATTTTATCAAGCAATAAAACAGTATCCGCTCTACCAGATAACACATTAATTACATTATCCATACCGCTTAAATTCACCTTAGCAACAACTGCATTCACTCCTTGCTTTACCAAAAAATACCTCGAAGCAGGATCAGTTGTTTTAATTAAGACATATTCCCTTTGCGATAGCATAAAGGCGCTTCTATAAACATCGGTCGCTTTAAGATTAGGCAGAAAAATTTGTGTAGCAGTTTGTTGAATTAAAGTGTCGCTGATTCTACTTTTACTTGCATCTTCCACGCTTTGGGTGGCAAAGATCACAAAAGTATTTAGTTTTCGTAAAACTTTCAACCAATCCTTGATTTTTGGCGCAAATACTGGGTTATCTATTAAAGCCCAAGCTTCATCAAGAACTATCATTGTTCTTGAACCATCAAGCGATATATTAATACGATGAAAAACATAAAGAAGAACAGGAGCTAAACTGACTGGATCTTTCAGCAACTCCGCCATTTCAAACCCAAAAACCCTAGATTGGGTAAGATCGATATTATCTTCATCATTATCAAAAATTTTAGCGTGCGAACCTTTACCATGCCACATAGCAATTCTGCTAGCAAGAGTACCAGGACCGTCCATTCCAAGAAATGGAGCAATATTATTAAGCTTTCTATCTCTATAATCTAATTTATAATTACCATCTACTGCTTGAGTTAAAATTTTTATATCCTGGGCATCTAATGTTTCACCATTAGATGTAACTAAAGTTTTAAGCAAATCCAACAAAAACGATCTATTTTCACTGTTATCTGGCAATTTAAGAGGATTAAATCCGCAATTAGCCCCAGGGTCAATCACCGTATATATACCGTCTAAAGCTCGGATAAAGATCTCTGCACCTCTGTCTTTATCAAAGAAAAAAGTTCTAGGACGAAATTTTTGCGCTTGAGCACAAAGGAAGTTCATGAGTACTGTTTTACCAGCGCCTGTTGGACCGATAATTAAAGTATGTCCTACGTCTCTGACATGATAATTAAAATAAAATGGTGTTCCAGATGTAGTATCAAGAACAGTGACATAATCACCCCAGTGATTGCCTGATATTTTACCCAGCGGATAATTATGCATGGAAGCAAACCCAGACAGATTAAGAGTGTTAATAACTGATTTCCTTACTACATAGCTTATATTACCTGGTAATTGTCCCCAGTAGCTTGGTTCCATATTAACTCTCTCGCGCACTGGTTGCATACCACAGTTTGAAAGCTCTACAGACGCCATAGAAAGGCTATTTTCTAATGCTTTTAAGTCATTATCAATACATAAAATAGAGATATGATGCTCACCAAAACCAATCTCACCACTCATTGCCATGTCAAGAGCTTGAGAAATCTCAGCAATCTGCGATACAGCTTTATCCTCGGACTGTATCATCCTATTTTGCTGTAATTGCATCTTATTAATAGCAATGGTACGATTTGAAAAAACAAAGCTCTGAGACATAATAAACTCAAAAGGCATCTGCAGGAAACCATCGAAAATTCCAGCAGATGTTGAAGGACCATATTCTCTAACACTTACAATCCCTGCATATCTTCTACCTCTTGGCCCCCTAGCCTCTATCGAACGAGAACCAAAAAAAAGACGATTTGTTGGTAGATAATTATCCAGCTTATTTCTTGTAACCATCATGGGGGTAGGATCTCCGCAATTAACTAACATGCCTAAAAATTCGCTAATCTCGCAAAAATTACCGTTTCTAGTTTTTTTTATACCTAGCAATTTAGCATCATAATCTCTAAAAGTATTAAGCATTCTAGTAGTCATTTCTTGCATACTATCATGCATTTCACGCATATCTTTTTCCCAAACAGATTTATTAGATTGCTGCCTTATTTTAGTTAATAGATACTCTATTACTGCTGCTCCTTCTTTGTCAGGTTCATATAAAATACTTACGTATAACTCGTTAAAATACGAGTCTGCACTTGAATTCTTAGCTTGCCATTGGGCATCAAGATAACTAATAAAATCTTTAGATGTTTTATTAGTTGGATCAGCACTAATATCAAATCCTTTTTGCAAAACTGCTTGCCTACGTCTTATCGTGTGGAAATACAAAGTTATATTTCCAGAGGCCATATTTTTAAACATGGAATTGCGTATATTTTTACGAATGTCTAAATCTTCATCATCAGCAGTTTCAAATGAAAACCCACCTATTTTTACAACTTGAAGCAACCCATTTGATTTTGTTAAAATAGTATTCTGATCCCAATGGCACTTATATGGAATAAAATGTGAAACAGGCTTTTCTCTTCTGGCTTTAGATTCTTTTGCCGCTGCAGTCTTAAATAGTTTAAACATATTTATTACTAATCATACACTATAAGAATTAGCACCCCAATAAGACTTATTAGGACACTGGTTACACTTGCTACTATAATTTAGATAAAGTTCCATAAAACGTGGCTCTTTAAAACAAAGTAAATAACCAATCAGATGCACTACACCCGCAATAAAGATAATATAAATACTAGATTTCTGAATAAACATCGTAACTGAAATCATAAGGTTAAGCATAGCATATTGTATACTTACTCCAAAAATCATCGACGGCCTTGTAAGGCCTACAAATAATGGATCAGAAGCAACTTGACCAGACATAAATCTCCTCCCTTGATCATGAAATATATAACACCAATAATCGGAGTTTAATTGAATTTGTCAGGACAAAGCAAACCTATAATACCACATGTACAAAAAGTTTTTAGAATCAGATACTTTGCAGCATCATAAATTATGGCACTGTTAATAAAATAGTTCAAGTTTGAGCTATTAATTTAAAAGCGAGTTTGCGAGGAACAACAACGTTGCTAATTTTAATCTACAAATACTATAACGCTAATTACTCGATAAGGAAAGATTAGAAGCTAGATTATATAAGGACTACAAGGCGTATGAATATAGTGAATCATATTGATTATACTTATCTAAATTTTATTAACTTCAATTTTTGCTATTTCTACTTCTACTCTAGTTTTTATTTCATTAGCTAATTGATCAAGCTCGGGAGTAAAAAATTTAGTTTTGGCACTGTTTAATGAATCCTTAAGATTTTGTAAATGTTTTAAGGATAAACTATTTTGCATTAGAGATAATTGGAGGTTTTTTAAAGACGCAAAAGCCTGATCTGCAAAATTGTCAAGATCTTGCAAGTCGCCAGAATATTGATCTATTTCTTGTAAAAATAACATTGGGGCTATAGTAGTTATTTCTTCTGCTTTATTACTTGAATTATTTTTGCTAGCCCGAGCCCCGTAAGAGAAGTTTGCTTTTTTAGCAATATCTTTTTTATTGAGTTTCAGAAGTTTTTTTGCGGAGACAATAGTTTGACTAGAAGGATCAATTGTAATCATAATTTTGAGCACATATCTCTTGAGTTTAGAAATCAAATATAATATTCTTTTGTCACTGAAAAGCTTATTTAGAATATAAAACTTTGTTCATTATGTTTCAAACACTAACTGCAAACCTAACTAAAATTTTTGATAAAATCAAAGGAACTGGGGCTTTAACCGACGCACATATTGACTCTGCAATGCGTGATATCAGAATCGCTTTACTAGAAGCTGACGTTGCTTTGCCAGTAGTACGAGCGTTTATCTTGGAAGTTTCAGAGAAAGCCAAAGGTGTAGAGGTGGTAAAATCTGTTGCTCCCGCTCAAATGGTTATAAAGATAATTAACGATGAGATGGTGAAATTACTCCAACCAGATGAGAAAGAATCAAAAATTAATTTACAAAATGTGCCCCCAGTAAATTTACTCATTGTAGGCCTGCAAGGTAGCGGCAAAACAACAGCTAGCGCTAAACTCGCTTTAAAGCTTAAAAAGCAAGGCAAAAAACCTCTACTCGTATCGCTTGATACTTATAGACCAGCAGCACAAGAACAACTTGAAATATTAGCAAAATCAATAGAAGTTGATTCACTTCCAATTATAAAAGACCAATTACCTATCGCTATTACTGAGCGAGCTCTGGCAGTGGCAAAATTATCAGCTTATGATGTTGTGATATACGATACAGCTGGTAGGCTTCATATAGACGAAGATATGATAAATGAAGCAATAAACGTAAAAAAAATAATAAATCCAACTGAAACCTTTTTAGTCATGGACGCAATGATTGGTCAAGATGCAGTTAACGTTGCTTCTAGCTTTAATCAAAAATTAGACATCACAGCTATTATACTTTCAAGAATCGATGGCGATTCCAAAGGCGGAGCAGCATTAAGCGTACGCTACATAACAGGTAAACCAATTAAATTTTTAAGTACCGGAGAAAAACCCGACGCATTCGAAGAATTTGATGCTAAAAGAATAGCTTCACGAATATTAGATATGGGAGATGTCATATCTTTTGTTGAAAAAGCTGCAAGCATTATCGATCGAGACCAAGCCGAAAAAACAGCAGCAAAATTAAAAAGAGGACAGTTTGATCTAGATGATTATATATCTCAGATTAAAATGATCAAAAAAATGGGCGGAATTAGTAGCATGATGAATTTTTTACCAGGAATGAATAAATTATCAGACAAAATGGGAAACATCAGCTCTGGTGATAAAACATTGCTCAGCCAAGTTGCAATAGTTAATTCAATGACTTTAAAAGAACGCAAAAATCCAGATATCTTAAATGCTTCAAGAAAAAAAAGAGTCGCAAGCGGATCTGGCACCACCGTACAACAAGTCAACAATTTGCTCAAACAATTCAAGCAAATTAGTACAACAATGAAAAAACTATCAAGAATGGATCCAAAAGCTTTAGTGCGTAGTGGTATTGGAAAACTTTTTTCTTGACTAAAATTAAAAATAAATTTACAATGGCATCGTTGAAATGTAAACTTATATCGGTTTTAGGTAATTAGCATGAGCAAGGGAAAAGCAAAAATAGCTTCCAAAAATAACCCAGAAGGAAGGGGGCAAGCAAAAGAATATTTCCACAATGGTAAAAAAATAAAACCTGTAAAACTAGTGTTGGACAGAAGGTCTTATTTTGCCGCCGAATATGATGAATCAGGTGATTTAGTAATGGGCAGTAATGGACAGGCTTTGCCTTGGGCTAGCGCCAAAAATAACTGCTAATATAACAATTCTTACATTAAGTATCTTGGGAATATCCGCTGATAAAATTAGCAAGTGATTTTCTGAGGCTGTAACCAGCTTGTATAATCATTCACTTTGAATTAGGTGCGTTGTTACTCGTCGCTTACCTATTATAGCACTTATCAGCAGTTGGTTTTCTGAATCCCGCGATCGATGCCGGCCTTGTTGCATGGGTCGCCAAAGCCAGTGTACAAGCGTCATTGCGAGCGACCACAGGGAGCGTGGCAATCCAGTACTTATGCTATAAAACGGCTTAACTCTGCGGTTTTATTTTTTCAAGATGGC
>JACCDN010368097.1_pt1 | contig 19734 bp, 25 predicted proteins | sample 7441691 | NCBI WGS metagenome assembly JACCDN01 (sample SAMN15323439, study PRJNA562643) | freshwater metagenome | isolation source: river surface water | place: USA:Blue River Watershed | collected 2017-08-16 | reverse complement strand
TTCTGTTATCAACTTTAACTACTTTCAAGTATAAGGACAGGTGTCCGAGTGGTTTAAGGATCCGGTCTTGAAAACCGGCGTGCGGTTCTCCGTACCGTGAGTTCGAATCTCACCCTGTCCGCCACACATTACATCCAATAAAATCTAAACAAGTCTAAAAACCCCTTGTATATATTATCTTTTAGAGTTATACATAGTCTTATAACATCCAAAAAGATACCACTAAATCTATAAAAATTAGGGGTGTTTTTAGGGGTGTAAAATACAAGACAAAATAAATACCCCTATATGCCACTTACAGATATCACAGCACGTAACGCCAAGCCAAAAGATAAACAATATAAACTTAGTGATTCAGCAGGATTGTATCTTTTGATTCAACCTAATGGTAAAAAGTATTGGAGGCTAAAATATTACTTTGCAGGAAAAGAGAAGCTTTTATCAATAGGAGTTTATCCAGTAATAAGCTTATCAGAAGCTAGAGAAAAAAGCTTGCTTGCTAAAAAACAACTGACAAATAATATTGACCCATCGGAGCATAAGAAAGAACAAAAGCTTAAAAATTCGGTTAATGCTGAGAACTCATTCAAGAACATAGCTATTGAATGGCATAATAATCAAAAACAGGGATGGACAGAGCGTCATGCTATTTATGTTCTTAGGAGAATAGAAGCTGATGTATTCCCTACTCTTGCTTCAAAACCAATTAATGAAATCAAAGCACCTGAATTACTTACTGTTTTGAGATTAATTGAAACTAGAGGTGCGGTTGATATAGCTCATAGGGTTTTACAGACTTGCGGACAAATATTTAGATATGCAATTGCCACAGGGAGAGCAGAAAGGGATATATCTGCCGACCTTAGAGGAGCATTAAAAACCAGAAAAACACAAAATTATTCACGGCTGGAGGCAAAAGAATTACCTGAGTTTTTAAGTAAGTTAGAAGAATACGATGGCGAATTACCAACCAAGCTTGCATTAAGGTTTTTATTGTTAACATTTGTCCGCACAGGAGAATTAAGAGGCGCTAAATGGGAAGAAATAGACTTTGAAAAGAAAGAATGGAGGATACCAGCAGAGAGAATGAAAATGCGTGCCCCTCATATAGTTCCTTTATCTATACAATCTATTTCAGTGTTAAGAGAGTTACAACTTATCAATGGCCATAAAGAGCATCTTTTTCCTAATCGCAATAAGCCGATGACTTTTATAAGTGAGAATACGTTACTTTATGCAATTTATAGGATGGGATACCATTTACGAGCAACTGTACATGGATTTAGAGCTACCGCCTCCACTATTTTAAATGAACATGGATTTAAACCTGATGTAATAGAACGCCAACTTGCTCACTGTGAACGTAATAAGGTAAGAGCTAGCTATAACCATGCTCAATATCTACCAGAGCGAAGAGAGATGATGCAATGGTGGGGAAATTACCTTGAGCAGATTACACTTTTATCATGACTACACATAATACTATTAAACAATCTGTAGCTATAGATGAGATAAGTAATTTTCACAAAGAAAATGCTAAAATCCTTATTAGTAGAAAGGAAGAGGGTTATTACTCTCTAGTAGATATTCCGAAGATATTTAAACAGCTAGACACGGAAGCTGCTGAAAAATTAATTAATCATATAATGCAAAGATTTTTAGATAGAGAATTATTAGAAGATTTAAAAATTTTCTGTGATTGTGAATCAATCGTATTCAGTGTTGATGATTATGAATTTTTACTTGAAAAATATATTGATTCAGACCGAACCTGGAAATCAATTGTAACTGCGGTTGAGAGTGATCATCTGTTAGAATTTTATAAACCTTATATTGATCCTAATTTATTAATGATTCATGTATGGGATGTTATTCAGATATTTAAAGATTATGGATTAGAAGAAGTAAGCAAAAAGTTATCATCTGTTATTTATCAACCAATATCTAAAAATTTTTCAAAGCAAAAACGTAACCAAGAAATAATAAAACGATACCAAGAAATTAAAAAAGAAAATCTTGATTTAAGCGATGAAAAAATTGCTGAGGAAATTAAAAGATCAGCGAAGAAAGATATAAAAAAAACAAAAAATAAAAAAACTGTTTCTGAACTTAATGAAAAAATAACAAGGTTAGAGACTAAAACTATTGTAGATGTTATATCAGATTACTATGGAAAGTTAATTAAAAAACGTTATAAAGAGCATCAGAAGAGCTGTAAAGAGATTAGAATTCCATGGATCGCGCATTATATAATTTGCGAAGAACAAAAAAAATTACTTAAAAATAATATATACCCAAATTCAAAAAACTTTGATGGCCTTAATGGTGCTAAATATCACGAGAGTGAGAGTATTATAAATCTTATAAAAGATTTATATGCAAAACGAAAAACAAAACCAACAACCGAGCAAGTGGTCGAAATGCTTTTCGAACCGGTTAAAATTTTGTTAACCAAAATGTTTGACAAAGAGTTTGTAACACATACTGCCCAAGAACTACATAGAACAGAGCATAGTGTACGCAGCATAATTATCAATCTGACCAATAATTAACTCAATAACAATCAATTTTCCAGAAATTTATTTTAGTAATAATATATGTAAAATAATTTTTTATTTTATGCTTTTCTGAAAATTTTTCCGTAACTTTTTTGGTATAAATTTGTTCTTTACCTTTTATTTTATCAGGCTTTAGTAGAGCATTAAAATCTAAAAATATTTTCATTTTTTCTTTTCTACAAAAAACTTTTCCGTAGCTTTTAGCCTTATACTCCTTTTAAACAAAGGAATATAAAAATTGTTCCCCTAAATTTGTCAATTTGTCACCCGTAACTTTATATTGTTTTATGCAAAACATCCAATTGAATTTTAATACGTTCAATGGCGGTCATATAATATCAAAAGGTCATTCAGAATGAATAATAATTATCACTACTTGCTACCAGAAACAGGTTTTATCCGCGTATCTGAAATTATAAAACTAATCCCTATCGGTAAATCTAGCTGGTGGGCAGGGGGCAAATCAGGAAGATATCCCAAACCGGTTAAACTTGGCAAACGTACTACCGCTTGGAGGGTTGAAGAAATCCGCACTCTTATAGCAAATTTAGATAAGGAAGGTAAATAATGAAAAATATTCAATATTCCTGTCTAAATAAAGCAACTCTTCTCCAGTTTCTTAGAGAACTTGATAAATCTATTACTTATGGTTTAGATATTGAGACCACAGGATTAAACGCAAGAGATAGCAAAATAGCTTTATTGCAGATATATAACCCGATGTTAGATAGGGTTTTTATATTTAAGTTAATAGATGAGTCAATAAATGAAGAAGAGCAGATAGTTTTAGCAGAAATTCACTTTGTTGCTCATAATGCTTCTTTTGAACGTTCATTTATGCCGTATTTAAAAAACCTTGATTGTTCAATGATTGCTTATCATGCGACTATGTCAATTCCTTATCCTAGTTTAGAGCGTGTAAGTAATGAGGTAGGTGTTAACTACGATAATAAAAAAGTCATGCAACTATCCGATTGGAGTGGGGATTTAACAGATGAGCAATTAGAATATGCTGCTAAAGATGCTAGAGCTGCATACTTACTTTGGGATAAATATAAAAATAGTAATAAACCTGTATATGATAGAATGTATAAGGCGAATTTTATTATAGATGATTATTCTAAACGGGGGTTACCTGTAGATATTTATGAATTAAAAAAATTGAAAGATGAAAAAGAAAATGAACGTGCCAAAGATTTACAAGCTATAAGAGAAATAGGATACGGTTACATTATCACAGCTAAAAGTTTTACAACAAAAAAAGAGGTTTTAAATTCCCTACCTAGCGAAGTTAAAAAACTTATGGGTAAAGTACGCAAGTACAACTCACTTATTAACAATACTATTACAGGTGTCGAGAAGAATATTATTGATGGTAGATTACCTTTTAAAGCTTTTATTTGTGGTACTGAAACAGGAAGATTAACTACAGGTAGCCCTAATGTTCAGAACTTCCCCCGAGATGGTTTTAAACATATTTTTAAAGCCAGTGAAAACCATATATTTATAAAAGCAGATTTTGCAACTCAGGAACTCCGAATGGCTGCTGCTTTATCTAATGAAAAAGTTATGCTGGAAGCTTTTAATAACGGAAAAGATTTGCACGCCCTCATGGCGGCAAGATTAAATAGAATGCCCATGGAAGCATTTGACATGTTAAAAACTGAAGATAATAATCGGTGGAAATATGAACGTCAAAAAGCTAAGGCTACTAATTTTGGATTCTTATACGGCATGGGACCTGAAAGGTTTGTAATCACTTCTAAAGAAATTTACGGCATAAACATAACATTACACAAGGCAGAAATTATTAAAGAAACATTCTGGCAAACTTATCGTAACTTAAAACGTTGGTGCGATGATGAAAGAAACCTATGTAATCGAAGAAGATACGCTTTAACACTTGGTGGCCGTAAGCGGTATTTTAAAGAATTATATAAAGCTTACTGTGAGCTAATAAATACAGCGGTTCAGGGTTCTTGCGCAGATATATTGCTTGAGACTTTATTGGCTCTTCCTGAAGATATAGCTAAATATCTTGTAAATACCGTACATGATGAGCTTATATTTGAAGTACCAGAGTATCTTGTTGATGATGAAGTTAAAGAGGATGCTTTTAAAAAGGAAATAGAAAAAGCAATGATAATTGGTGCACAGAAAATAGCACCTAAATATCCAATACGGGATATTGCTGATATCAAGAAAGTAAAAACACTCGGATAAGCTAATAACTATTTATGTACGCTTAAGTAAGACAAAAATAAAAACCGGAAATGCAAAATAAATATCTTAACAACGATGCGTGTTGTGAATTAGAAGCTTATATCTGTATATCAATGTTAAAAGCTATATTTAGTGACTTTTCAAATAACAATTAGACCAATTTATTAAAGACAGAATTAAACACGGAGAAGTAAATCATGAAGTCAATTAAGGATTCTATATATAAAGATGGCGCCATGGAAAACCAAAGCGCCTTAAATAAAAACCCTACAATGCAAAATGATAATAACATATCATCGCGTCCAAGTAAAGGGGTTTATACCACTCCAGAAAAAGAGGTAATAGGAAAGGAAAAATACTGTATCAGTTTTTTCAACAACTGCACTGATGTTATAGCTAAGCAAGAAGAGTTAAGTTTTGAAGAAATTTTAAGCTATTTTAATAAAGTATTTACAAAACCTTTTACTTGTAAGAAGAATTTAGGAGCAATGGTCTGTGGGTCTTTCAAGGATAACAAAAGATCAGCAGAAAATCTGATATTACGTAGCATTCTTACTTTCAACCTTGATGACTACGAAGAGGATTTTGATAGTTTAAAGAATGAGATTGAAACAAGCCTTGGTGATTATACTTACATTTATTACACCACTAGTAGCAGTACTCTAATTAAGCCAAGAGCTCGGATATTGCTTTTTATTGATAGGGATGTAGATAAAAATAACTATGGTAAACTTGGTAGTGAATTAGCCCTTAAGTTATTTTCACATAAACTTTTGAAAGCTGTAACAGATGAGTCCAGTTTTACCCCTTCTCAGCTCATGTACCTACCATGTAAGGTAAATGATGAGTTCAGAAGAGGTAAAAACGTAAAAGAGCTTATAAAGGTTGATGATTATATTACTGTTAGAGAGGAAGTTAAGAAAGAAGATGATGAGGCAAAGGAGCTTATTATTTGGAGTAATAACTTACCTTTACCTAATTTAACAAGAGAAATAGTAATTGAGACACTTGGTAAATATGATTGCAGTGAGACTGATTATAAGGAATGGTTAAAAGTGGCTCAAGCTCTTCATCATCAGTTTGAAGGATCAGAAGAGGGACTTGAGATATTTACCAACTGGAGTTTAACTGATACCAGATATACGAGAGAACATATAATAGCAGTATGCAGGGAAAAATATAAAAGTATAAAAGGAGGTGATCCAAAACCTATAACTTTTGCGTCAGTTATAAAAATAGTAAATGAGAAAGAAAAAGAAGTGTTAAAGGAAGATTTAGATAAAAAAATAGAAAAATTATCGCAATATCCAGAGGAAAAAGAGATTAGAAGTATAATAAATAGTCTAGCGTTATACTTTTCAGAATATGAAGCAGATAATTATTTACAATCAATAAGAGGTAAAACGAAATTGAGCTTGCAAAAATTAAAAAAAATTCTCAAAGACGAACAAAATAAAATAGAACATGAAAAATCAAAAACATCGACTGATACTTATCCACTTTGTAAAAAATTACCAAGGGGGGTCTTTATAGATTTTCATGATAACAGAATCCCAAAAGGGACATATGAAAACTTTTCTATATTACTTGAAAAATATGGCATTGATATAAGGTATAACCTTATATCAAAAGATATGGATTATTTGATACCGGGTGTTTCACATACCAAAGATAATGCTGGGGAGGCTTATTACGCCGACATAATTAGTGTATGTGAAAGAAATAACATAAAGAAAAATAACATTGATAGTTATATAATAAAATTGGGGGACACAAAAAAATACAACCCTGTACTTGAATGTATAGAATCAAACCCTTGGGATGGTGCAAGCAGGCTAAATGAGTTATATAATACTGTGACAACTAATCCTGATTTTCCTAAAAACTTAAAAGAAACACTAATTAGGAAATGGCTCATAAGCGCAGTAGCAGCTGCGCAATACGAAAAATTCCATTCGAAAGGTGTGTTAGTTTTCTAAGGGCAGCAATCTTTAGGGAAAACGCCATGGTTTAAAAAATTATTACCATCGGAAATAGAGCCATATTTTTTAGAATCAGGTACTTTAAACGTAGATGAAAAAGATTCTATGATAACAGCAGTTTCTAAGTGGATAGTAGAACTTGGCGAAATAGATACAACTTTTAAAAAAGACATAGCAAAATTAAAAGGCTTTTTATCAAAGGGGGAAGATATAATAAGGAGGCCTTACCAACGTAAAAATAGTAATTACCCAAGGAGGACAATATTTTGTGGCACTGTTAATCCAGATGAGTTTTTAAAAGATGCCTCTGGTAATGTTCGTTTTTGGGTAATTCCTGTTGTAGAAATAAATTATGAGCATAATATCGATATGCAACAAGTATGGGCGGAGATAAACCAGATATATATAAAAGGAGAGAAATGGTGGTTAGATCGAGAGGAAGAACAAAAACTTGAATTTCAGAATAGAAGACATTTAAAAACCTTAGGTTACGAAGATGTGATCGTTGAACGATATAAATTTACTGAGGAAATTAATAAACTATATGAAGAAGCCCATCTTATCGATAGTTTAAAACTATTGGATGAGAAAAAAATTAAAAATAAGAAAAACACTATAAACTTGAAAGACTTAGGATGTGAAGAAAAAACTATACAAGAAATACTAGATGTTCTTGTTCCAAACGAGTCAAAACGAGGAGGGATAAAAGAAGAGATTGGAAAATCATTGCTTAAATTAGGAGTAAAAAGATTATCGGATAATAAAAAATATTTAATGCCACCTGAAAATTCTTTAAACACTGTGTATACTACTACAGGCTATTTTTGACCAATATCCCGCAATCCCTTATATTTTATAGGTTTTAAGGATGGTATACCACTGGGTACACCACTGACTTTTTAGAGCTAGTAGTATACCCCAACACTATATAGAATAAGGTTTTAAAGTAGGTAGTACCACTAACTACAAGCTTTTTAAGAAAAAAGTAAAAATAAAAAAAACATATTATATTTATATTTTTCTATTTATATAAAAAAAACACAGGTGGTAGTAGTAGTAAAGGCTTAAAAGCCTTAATTTATAAGGCTTTCAGGTATACTACTCAAAAAAATATCCAGTGGTATACCCAGTAGTATACCGGCTTAAAAGTTATATAAAATATTGTGAAAATTACTAATCAAGAGGTTAAAAAATGAAAATATTTAAAGAGAAAAGAAATAAAAAAAATTCAATTAAAGACAAAACACCAGGATTAACCAAAATAGATGGAGAATATATTTTTACTAAGGAAGGTATAGCTCGAATTTTTGAATTAGCTGGTAAATTAACTGCTGATGATATTGCGGGATATTTCGGTATTTTTAAGAACACATTTTACAAGATTTTAGAGCGGCAATCTGAAGCCATGGAAGCGTTTTTCAAAGGGAAGTCGCATGCTGTCAATACTGTCTCTGAAGCTTTATATCGAAAAGCTATTGGTGATAGTGATATAGGTGATACCACCGCTGCAACATTTTACTTGAAAACCTTTGCAGGTTGGAAAGATCCTAACATTCATGACGTAACATTAAATACAGCTGTAAGTACACCTTTGACTGAAGAGGAAGAAGAGTTGAGAACTTTAGATATTAAACTATATGACAAGTTTTGCCGTGAAAATGGTTTTGATGTTTTAGTGGATACGAAAGAAAAACTTGAAAAACTCAGAGAGATGGGCGAAGAAGATGAAGATATTAATCACCTCTCATAGACATTCTATACTTTTTGAGTTAAAATATGTTAACAAGTTAAAGATTAATTAAAATGTTATCAAGTCAAGTATTGAATTTTAATACCATACGAACAAACAGACGCTACATAAAGTCCAGATCACCTAAATACGATGTTTTGAAAAACAACGCTCTAAAATACGGGGTGCAGTCAAAACATCTAATTTTACCTTGGGAAAACAAAGCTGATTATGATACTCTTCTTGCGGCTTTAACAGCTGAATATGAGCCTGTAGGACCAACTGAAGAGCATTATGTTGAAGAGATTGCAACCTACATGTGGCGTAAAGGACGTATTATCTACGCTGAAAGTGCTAGCTTACAATCTGCTTTAAACCGAACTATTGGAATAAATGGGCAATTCGGCAGCCATCCAGCTAAAGATGCTCTACTTGACAATAACTCCGTCAGCGTAATGGATTACGATGTTAAAAAGGCTATAATGGCTACTGAGGATGAGAACCAATTGGAAATAACTGAGTTGAAAGAATTACACTCTCATTGTATTAACGCCGAAAAAATACTGTTAGAATTTAACTCTTATGATCAAGGGTTAGATGCTCTACATATAGACGACCAGACTAAGTGGCATGAAACTTTAGATAAGGGGCAAGACGAATGTACTTCGGAGAATGCAGAAGATTTACTAACCTGGATATCTGAATTAAAAGCTGATTATGAAGCACGCATTAATGAGGTTGAAAACAGATATCAAGTAAAACGGCAGACTTTAGGTAAAGCGTATCTAACTAACGATAGCTATGATAAAAATTTTAAATATGAGGTTGGATTCTCTCGCCAGCTTGAGAGAAGTATAGCAATGCTTCTAAAGTTACAGGAAATGAGAAAGAATAACATTTCTTAATCAAAATTTAATTAGTAGTTAAATTTTAACTTTTTTATTACACAAAAAGTTAAAACAACTTTAAATATAATTAGATTTTTGTTTTGATGGTAACAAGTAATTAATCTTGATTATTGGCTACTCCCATCAATTGAGCGAGGTATCCTTGATGTTTAGGCATTAATTCCTTTAGATTTGTGCTTTTCTTCTTTAATACTTTTTGAGCATATACAGGGTCGGTTAAGAACTCGTACAAGGTATTATAAGTTGGATTAGGACGTGTTATTTCCTTTAAACTAGAACCTATTTGCTTCAAACCAGGGATGTGAGTAGCCTTTAAAACGGAACCTGTTTTTTTGTGTGGCTGTATCACTTGGTCGCCGAGGTATTTTCTAGTTATATCATCCAGCATCCTTTTAGTGTTGGTAGGAGAACCGAAAGCACTATTGTCCGACAACACTATACTCCTGTTCTTCAAGTATTCGTTTAGCTTATCAAGCTCTGACATCTCATTTTTATCTAAGATTGCTTCAAGTCTTGGTCTTTGCTGTTTTATAAAGCCAGAACTCTTGGCATAACTAGGTACTCCACCCTCTATATCCACCGCTTTACCTAAGTACTTATCCCGTAAATAAGCTCTTGTTAATTCATCTGTACGACTTCCTCTTGTCCACTTTCCATATTTTCTTATAGAATCAAAAGGAGCTGCTAAAATCGATGGTGGTAACTTCTCTGCGGGCGTCAAGAATTGTCCGTATGGGTCTTTGGCTATGAAACTATTTAAAAATTCGTCTTGTTCTACTTCATTGATTTTAGGTGAATGTTTTTTATATGTCCGCCTTGCCTTCGAACCTGTATCAGTAGCTTCAAGGTCTTTCTCTAACGCATCAGCATAGCGATTTAAAAAATTCCTTTCCTCTTTGGTAGTAGATTCTTTAAGAGCTTCATTTCGCATATTTTTGAGTGTTGAGTCAATGTGAGCTGGTCTATATTTACCCCTCTCAAGACCTTTAATTTTTGCTTCTAAATCACCTATTTTCTGAAAATCAGGATTTTCCAGCATTAATTGTTTTCTGACAGCTGGGGATAATTTATTGATATCAATTTCTGATTTTTTACTACTAATTTTAGATTTCTTTTGAAGCTCAGCTAGCTCGTGCCTTAATTTTTTCAGTAGAGCAGCATTTTTGTCAGGTAACATCCCAGAATAACGCTTTAAAGTTCTTTCAAGTTCACCAGTATTATCAGCAATTCCTTGATTTATAGCAGTCTCAAAATTTGTTACAGGGTATAGATTTTGAGATTCTAGTTGTGCCTGATAGTACGGCGCAGATGCTTCTTCTCTAATCTTTTTTAACTTCTCTACTTCCGTATTGAAAAATTCCCTTCCTTCCCTGCCAACTTCTTCCACTGTAGGGCTATAATTTTCTACGCCGATTTTATCTATTTTACTTCTTAGAACAGCGTCATTTTGTTTTTGTTTATTTAAAATTGCACTAGAATTAGGTGCGTATGTATTATGAAGCCCTGAAATTTGATTATTCAAAGCCACTTCGGCAGTTACGGGTACAACATCAAGCCCGTCAGCTTTAAATTCATTTAATTTTTCTAAATCTTTCCCTTTGGTTAAATCATTTACCAAAGCACTGACTTTTCTTTCTGCTTTCTTTGTATCTATTTTCCTATTATATCTTGATGCAAAAGGTATCTTTATGTCTGAAGCTTTTTGTGCTCCCAGTTTAACAGCAGGTATCGGTCTAGTGTTTCCAAGTGCTATACCTGTTATATCCGCAACAGGTTCAGGTACGCCATAGTATTGATTTAGTCCGCCTGAAATACCACCTCCGGCAGCTCCGGATAATAAACTTTTGCCATAATTAACGGCGGTAGTACTTGGAAAAGGCATATTAGCCGTTGCACCTATGAAATTGCCTGATTTATAGAGTACATTTCCCAGCTTATCATCCTCATCAGGTCGCATTGATTCCAGAGCTTCTAAACCTTTGTTAGCTGACTTGGCCATTACTTGCGCTGACTGCGGCAAAATTGGCGCCACTACTCCCGGGGCAACTTCCATAACACCAGCTCCGAATTGGTCGGCCGCCTCGGCTAATCCTGCACTACTAAAACCTGCTAATGCTCCACTGCCGAATTGCTTGGCTCTATCAAGTAATGAGAAATTGTCTTCTTGATCATCTAGGATACTACCGCCCCGTCTTAAGGCCTCAGGAATATTCTTAACTTTAATTTTCCAAAGCTTACCACCCTTGGATTGGACTTTGATTTTCTGATCTTCATTAACTAATCGACCACCTCTCTCAAACGCTTTTCCAACATTCTCGGGCTTAATGTCCCATATTCTTCCGTCTCTTGATTGAACCTTAACTTTCATGTTCTACAAATCTCCGAAATCATCAGAATCATTGATATTATTATGAGTAGCGCTAACATTGTCGGATACAGTGTCCTCGCCGTATCCGCTTAACCCTTCTGTAGTATTAGGCGTAACATTTACCATTCCTGAATCATATCCTCCTTCTTTTGCATCCCGTATTATTATTTCTTGCATCTTTTTCAAGGTGGCTAAATTAGTTGCATCTGAATTATAAGGGGATATATGCGGTAATGATGCAAATTCAATTTGATTGGTGTAATTCATTAACTTATTTCCATATCCTGCTAATAATGAACCAAGAGTCTCTATCTCGGCTTGCTCAGGTGTTAAAGGAATAGAAATACCCCCTTTCTCTGCTAGCCAGTTGTTGTTAACAGTTCTTTTTAATAATCCTGCTTCTCCTTTAGAATCCTCACCTGTTGCCTCGGCTAACGCCTGATTTCTATTAATAGTAGCTATTGCGTTATCAATTGTGCGTGTAATCCCTTCCATTCCTAGTTTGTGTTTCTTATCAAACGGAGTTTCTTTTTTCTGAGTACCTGCTGCCATTCTGGCAAATATAGATCGTTTATGATGATCCCTCATCTCACCCAGCCTCTCTTGCTCTAGTGCCATTTTCTGGGCATTCATCTCTCTATTATAAGCATCCTGCTCCATCCGAGCTGCTTTAGCTTCCTCACCCGCTCTAAATCTACGTACCATATCAGCATGCACGCTATTCTCATTACGAGCTGCCATTTCTGACTCATCATAAGCTCTCATACCAGCGGGGACTCCTCTAGCTGCTGCGGCAAACTTACCCATGAATCCACGTCCAACCGGTGCTTGATCCTGTTGTAAAGCCTCACTAAAACCATAAAGAGCTTTACGTGTAGCCTTATCTGATTGTTCTTCATCCATCCCGATAGACTGCTTGGCACTCTTAATCGCCCTCATCACTCCTTCATCAAAAGGCGATTTCTTCTGCATGTTTTGATCAATAAAAGCTTGTCTATCAAGCATGTCCTGCATGTATTTACTCATAATTTACTTCTAATTTCTTTAACATCCCAATTATATCATAATATTTAAGTATCTTAAAGCTTCTTTCCCTGATGCTAACCTAGTTATAAAAACATCATATAACGTGATTTTTTTTTACCAATGAGAGCTTGAGCTTAAATAAAACTCTGGTTGTGGTTAACCTATGGATAAGTTATAATTGGCTAAAGATATATTTAACAATTTGTTAATGAGGATGACATGAATAATTCTTTAAAAGCTTTACGAGAGAAAGTATTTAGTTTTTTTGACACAACTACTAAAAATGAAATAAGCGTTAAAATAAGTGAGAACTACTTAACTATAAGATTAAATGAAAAAATATATTATTTTTCAGTTGAAGATGGTAAGTACGATGGTTATTCTATTGATTTAACATATATACCTAATCAAAACTTACCATCTCAAACAGATGCTATTTTTTCTTAGGAGGAGTTATAGTCTTTTCTTGTTCAGCTTCCCACTTTAAAGCTCCTTCTCTGGTTTTTACATTACCGACTTGACTGATTTTAGAGTTAGGGAATTGTTCTTGATGCTCCCGTTCTCTTCTTTCAAGATCGTTGGTAATTCCTTTGTGTACTATTTTACGACCTTGGCGTAATGAGTAAGTATAAGTATCTCTATTTGACATATTAATTTCTTGTTAATAAAAATTAAAGACAACTACCTTGACTATAGAAATTAATATGATTATAATTAGATATAGAAATACTTTTCTAATCCGTAGGTAGTTGTCATACATTTTACGGATTAATAAAAAAAGCCAAAGTTTATAACTCTGGCTTTTTTTATTTTTGTCAAAATAATATGTACCATATAATCCCTCTAATTACAATGATTACTTGATTTATACAAGGTAGGGTGAGGGTTTTTACCAATAGCTATTCATTTGATTAAATTTTTAAACTGAGATACTACCGAAAAACCTTATAATATAATGGTTTTAAGGTATCAAGACGGAAATACGCCGTAAAATCAAAAGTAAACTATTCTAAATGTGTAATATCTAGCAAAACATCAGAAAAATTTTTAATTATAAATCCAAGAGCTGTTAGAATCTCTAGAATTAAATATAACGTATTTTCTTCAAGATGAATTAATCTTGCGAACAGTAGTAGAACTAGAATATTGAGGCTGATGATGATATATTTCATTTTTTACCTTTATGTGATAATGGATTATAAGAAAAATACAAAAAATATTAAAAATTCTTTTATAATTCAAATCTTCTTTAAGAAAAATTTTAACCCTAATAAAATAACAAAATATGCTTCCTAATAATCCTTGGGTTAAAATTGGGTATTTTTCAGAAAAAAGTTCTTCAAGTTTACCTACCCATGGTTTTATAAAAAAATTAATTATTACAAATAGATAGAAAATATTGGATATTTTAATTTTTTCTTTTTTAAAATATCTAGTATGTCCGATATAGAATAATATGCTGACGAAAAGAAATGATTAAACTGTAAACAAAATCAATCATTTTTTGTGATGTTCCATATTCCAAAATAATACACAACACGCAATACCTATCCCTTCCATAACTAAAAACAAATTATCGTTTTCAATGTATAGGAGTCTACCTGCAACGATCAAAGCAAGACAATTTAGTAGTACTATTAGAATTTCTTTCATTTTACCCACTCTTTAACTTTTTCTTGGATTATGCCTTTCTTCTTTCTGGATTCTCTCATTTTTTCCTTATATTCTTCGTTGGGAAAAACGGAATCATGAAAATTCTTAATTACGTCCAATCTTTTCCTAACCTTACCTCTTTGCTCTGCTTCTTTTAGATACTTCCGAGCCAGATAATCATCAATATACTTCTTCATATGTCGCTCTAGCTTATCACCACCTATATCTTCCTTCTCCTCTTCTTCGTCATCGTGGTAATGTTCTTCTTTATTACCTTTGACGATTTTACGAATATGAGACGGGTTTTTCAGCAGAAAGTTAACATCAACTTCATTTAGGTTATAGGTTTTCTTGTTTTTAAAAGGAACTTTACTTTTAGATTTCATGGTAACTTCCAATATTAATTTTCAACCATATTATACAAAAATATTTATGCCTTGTATACCAATTAAAACCTGATATTGCTGTACTTTTTAATTAAAATATGTTAGTATTAAATCTTAATTTTAACTTAACAATGTAAATAAATGTTAGATTTTAGATATGTTTACTTACCTTATTGCTTATTGAAGCAAAAGAACGGTAATTATTTAGTTTTAAATAGGAATTATAAGCCTTTGGGTTTTGCTACTAATGATTTTTTACAATATGAGGATTATCCCATAGAAGTTAAGTTTAGAGGTTTGACTAAGATTATAGCAGCTAAATTATCATGGAAGGAATCTGGTGATGTAGAAAAAATATTTTTATATAACGATGGTTGTATTCCCACAGTCTCTGATGAGCATATGAAGAAATATTTAAAAAAATTAAAAATATTGGCGAAACTTGAAATTGAAGATATGCGATACAGGCGGTAGTAGAAGAGAATGAGCAAATGAAAGAAAAAAAACTAAATAAAGCCGAAGCAGAAATTGTCGATCAGTTAAAGATGACGGTAGCTTTTTACCAATCGTTACCTGAACAAAAGCAACGTAAAATCACTTATAACGGATTAGGAGATTTCAATATTCGAAACAACATGCGCCAAAAATGTAAGAAAGTGTTTCAGCGAATGCTGTTAAGAGAAGATTTAAATTTTGTTCATGAATTTAACAAATCGATAGAAGAAAACTGCAACATGAAATCTACAAATACAGGAACTCAAACCAAAAAACATCATGAATAAAGAAATAACACAAGTATTAGCTGGATTAAGAAAAGAACTAGTAGACGATAATATACCAACTGAAGATTTACAAGAAATAGCAGATGTTAAATTTCTAAGAATGTTTGAATTAGTTAAGGATAGATACGAACTATCTTTAATTCCAAATACAAATATTTATCCTGAATTAAGAGAAAAGATATTATGGACGATGCAATCGGACTCACTCAAAGAGTTGTTATATTCAATCACTATCATTAGTAAAATCCTAAAAAGCATAATAGTCTTCCAAGATAATATTGAAGCAGTGGAGATTAGAGAAATAGAAACTGGGAAGGTTCTACTGCGATTAACTATGGTAGACATTTTCACCGCATGCTTTACTCGTAGAGAGATGAATAGTAATAAAACTAACTAACACTAGATTTACCACCTCTACCAATGCCCGACAGCAAGGTAGCTGATGAGCTTGAGCCGTTATGTACCTCTGGTAAGTGCGAGTATTTTAATAACTGGCTCAATGAGTTATATTTATTTGATGCACAATATAAAATCTATAAATCAATGAAGGAGGATTAATATTATGAAAGAGAAATCAGTTATAACAATAGAAGCTAAAGAAGCAATAAGGAAAAATATTGCTGAGTTAAAAGAAGTATTAAAAGATGATAAGGAATTTGCCCAAGAATTAGTTGATAAAATCTTATCAGCAGGCCAAGGAATACCTGTTGATATACAAAGTTTTATTCATTGTGGTAAATATAGCGCTATTAGAGATTATAGAGATCCTCAATATTCTAAGAATGCTGATATAAAAAGTAAATTAAGTGATATATGGTTTGACTTAAGACAGATAATGGGAGCTAAAGAATTTTGTAATGGTGAACAAATAGATGCTCTTCCTGAAGAAGAATATGAAGAATTTATGGGTATTTTATTTAATGATACACTAGATGAAATCTATGATGCTTTTTATGAAAATAGTGTAGAATCTTTAAATGTTGCCGATATGAATTTAATGGGTGAGTAAAAATGTCGAAGCGTAAAGGTAGTGGGGAGAATAAGTAATTTAACTCAACATCGATTAATTTATAAAATTGTAGAAGAGAAAAAATATAATTGAGGTTTTACGTACGGAGAAGGTGCTATGAATAAAAAGTACAATAACTCTAAGAGTGCGCTAGTTTTACAAAAATATAAACCAGAAGACATACAGAAGCTTTTAAATAGCGGGGAGTTCAAGTCAGTTATTATTCGTACGTTAGGTGTAAATATAAAAGCCTTTAACGAATATATGGAGCAGCATAATTTAACTTATAAGCCACCTATTAAACCTAGAGTTAGTAGCACTCAAAAGCATAATAATATCAAGAAAGAGCAAAAAGATTCAAAGCCTTATCAAGAACCACTAGAAAGATTTAAAAAGCTATTTGAAGAAAGAAAACAAAAAAGAACCCTGCAAGAACTAAAGGACGCTTATTACTGATGAAGTGCAAATATTGTTTACAAACTAATGTAGTAAAGAATGGTCAATTGAGTTATGATCAGTATTATAGATGCAGAAGTTGTAACCGCTACTTTAGGCGTACTTTATTAGATGATGTTAATCCTAAAGTAATACAGAGCCTTTTAAATAATGGCGTTCATAAATACGCAATTGCTAGAAAATATGGTTGTACTAATACAGTTGTAAATAGATATATAAAAGAACACAAATTAATTGAGCAAGTAGAAAAATCATCAAGGGAAGAAAATATATATAAGAAATAGATATATAAAAATATTGGTATAAGAGGACAATTCATGACACACAGATATTTAGACCCTACTAACGATGTTGCATTTAAAAAGCTTTTTAGCAATAAAGACCGCTTAATAGACCTGCTTAATTCCATTCTCAAGCTCTCAGAAGGTAATAGAATAAAAGAACTGGATTACATACCGCAAGAGCAAATGCCTTTATTCCTAGACGGCAAGAGGAGTATATTTGATCTTAAGGTAAAAGATGAAGCAGGGCGTTGGTATATTATTGAGATGCAACGCAAAATGGAAAGAGACTATATTAACCGAGTTCAGTTTTACGGCAGTTATTCATATGTAAACCAGATAGAACAGGGAGTAAGCCATAAAGACCTATTGCCCGTGGTTGTTATTTCTATTATAGGTCAGAAGGTATTTGACGATGAATTGCCTTGTATTAATTACCATTGCCTAAAAGAAACCAACACCAATAAGCAATATCTTTTTTCTTTAATGTATGTGTTTGTAGAACTTGGTAAGTTTGATAGTAATAAGATAGAGAATGATATAGACCAGTGGTTACATTTATTAAAATGTGCTCATAATGAACAAGAACCTCCTAAAGAAATAAAAAATAGCAGCGTATTATCTGCGTATGAGGATTTAGAGCAATATAGGTGGAATGCTAGCGAACATGATGCTTATATAAGGGCTAAACTTGCTATGGAAGCGGAAGAAATTAAGATTGAGGAGTATTTAGAGAAAATAGAACAAGCCGAGCTTAAAGGTAAAATTGATGGCAAATTAGAAATAGCAAGAAAATTACTAGCTAAAGGTAAAGATGCAGAAGAGGTAATAGAATTAACTGGTCTTACTTTAGAACAGATACAGAAATTAAAATAGGTCTTAAAGTTAATTAAAGTAGCTTATATGGTATCTGAACACAAGTTCTTATAAATATCGCTCTCTTAAGGACAATCATATGAAAAACAGCAAATTTTTAAATTTAATTCAGCAAATTGAGAACAGGGCTTTTATAGGGGATAAAATAGTAATAGAAGGGGCAGGTGAGTGGGAAGAGCAATCTGATTATAAATATAGATTAACAGACACTCAAATACAATTACTTGTAAACGCTTTAAAGAAGAATCCATCTATTACAAGTTTAAATTTAAGCGGCAATAATATCAAAGACGAAGGAGCTATAGCTTTATCAACAGTTGATAGCTTAAAGGAGTTAGATGTATCTTATAATCGAATAACAGCTGTTGGTGCTGAGGCATTAGCTAAAACCGATTTACAAAAATTATCATTAGAAGCTAACCCCGTAGTTTATTTTAGAAGTAGTAATGAAAAATACGAACAATTTGAATCAATGATAAATAGTTTTATAAATAATAAAACTATTATGGATCTTAATTTATATTGCCAATATATTCCTGATAGTTTAATAGCTAAGTTAATAGCTGAAAACAATACTATTAAAACTCTATCTATTAGTCGTGATTTAACAGATATCGCATTAGATGGTATAAAAGAGAATAAAACTTTAGAAAGTTTATATATTCCTGAAAACTCTATTACAGATAAAGGTATTGAATATATTTGTAGCAATACCAGCTTAAAAAAATTAAGAATAGATAAGTCGGAAATTACTGATATAGGAGCTAAATTATTAAGTAATCATCAAACATTAGATGAATTACATATATTTGATAGCAATATAACTTATGAAGGTGCTATGAATTTTATTTTTATAGGTAGTAATCTGACTGATTTTATTATTCGTACTAATATAAAACAAAATATGTTATCTAAAGAACAATGTGAATACATAAGAGGATTATTTCATGAAGCAAAAGAAGCTACTGAATATCTTTATATGGATGTAGAATCACAATCATTTGAAGATTGTGATATGACTTGTGCGACGTTAGGTTCTAGTGAAGAAGAAAGTTATATAGACTAATCAGCTTTCATTGATCTATAAATAATTTCTTTACTCTGTAAATTTTGAGGAAATATAGTTGGCATATTATAGTTAGTGGTTGTGATTGTACTAATTTATTTCCATGCGAAAAAAACACTAAAACTGTTAACACGTTAATCGATGTGTAAATTCTACTTGAAACTTGTAGCATAAACATAGTTTACTAAATTAAGTCTAAAATATACTTAATTTAATAAATAAAATGCAAATATCAGAACAAAAAGGCTTAACAAGAGAACAAAAACAAGCTGTAGGTTTGTTGTCCATAGGCACATTCCTCGAGTATTTGTGCGTCCAGGTAAGGCGCTTATGTTGAGTGAGAGATAAACTCACCACGGTAAAAGTTAGAGCCGTGTAACTAGGATAGCAATATAATGCGAAATCATTATATTGAAGCCTATCGACAAACC
>JACCDN011144579.1_pt1 | contig 19737 bp, 22 predicted proteins | sample 7441691 | NCBI WGS metagenome assembly JACCDN01 (sample SAMN15323439, study PRJNA562643) | freshwater metagenome | isolation source: river surface water | place: USA:Blue River Watershed | collected 2017-08-16 | reverse complement strand
GTCCACAAATATAATAAGCAGGAAATATATAGCCGAGGCATTGTTGTCCCCAATATTGGAAGGCTTTGAATCGTTGAAAAACGAACCCGAAAGGTTGGATTATTTGTTGCAAACATATGGTCATTCGTTTGATACCTTGTTTCAGCCGATAAACAACTTAAAATATATAAGGCAATTCAATTATTCAAATATTTACACCATACCAAACTATGTGGTGGATAATTTAAGAAGCAACATAGCATTTAATTTTGATTTTTTAACAGAAGAACAACAAAAAATCTTGCTTTTAAATTGGGGGTGGTTGTCAAAAAGCAAGGGTACGAGAGAAGCAATCATATTTTTGTTCAATTTGTTGGACATACCTATGGATTTGGTAGTGTTTAATGAATATGTTGTAAAAACCAATAAAATAGATGTTGATTTGTTCCAAAAATATTTGGATTTGTTTTATGACAATAAAACATTTTCAGATTACTCTGTTGATGATGAAGGCTATCCTGCCCCAAAAGATGGTTTTATTTTTGAGAACAAAGATTATTTTAAACAGTTTGCTATTTTGGATGACGGTTTGAATGGTAAATTCAAATCATTTGAAAAAAATATTTCTGAATTTTATGATTTATACTCGAATTTATTTGAATATAGTTCATCTACCATAGGATGGGTGTTGACTGGTGATTGTTACGGAATTACGGGAGAAACCATCAATAACGACTTGTTCGTTCCAGAATATGACGAATGTGGATGCGAGACCAAAGAAGTTGATTATGCCTATACCTTTAATTTTATGCCAATAGATTTATATTCGGGTTGCACCAATCCACCATATATTGATGTATGGCAAACTTGTTCAGGTGGCACTATTACGTTGAATGTGAATATTTTGGGTGGCAGCCCACCATTTGTTTTTTCAGGGGATACAAACGGACAAACATTGACTGGTGACACTTTTTCCGTACAAGTTTTCGATTCAAACGGTTGCCCGTCCAACTATGTCAGCGGGCATACATATTGTTATGACCCGATATGTACAATTCCTTATTGGGTGGATTTTGGATATGATTGCAATTATGATTTGAACGGCAACCTTGATGGAACGGCTACGGTTAGGTTGCAATTTTCTGGTGGCACACAACCATATCAAATAATTGGAAACAACAATAATGATATAGTAAATAATGGAGATACAATATCGGTTGAAATCATAGATTCGGAAGGTTGCAGCACTGGCGTTTTATCACAAATAGTAGAATGTCAATCAGAGGCATGTCAAAACCTATACCTTGAATCCACAGGCGAATGTGTCTCAAACTTAGACGTGGTAAGGATAAACATAACATATTCTTTGGATGGCGTACCAAGTTCCACCAATGTGGATAGTGTTATTATGACGATAAGCAGCACAGACGTGAATATTGTTGGCGGTACTGTCGTGGAATATTTTGACCTTGAATCTGGTGCTAAGGCAGTGTATGTTGAAATTACCGACTCGGACGCAATTGCAACGATGAACGTGGATTTAGTAGTGGCTTTGACGAATGGTTGTACATATCATACAGAATATCTATTGGATGTAGACTGTTCCCAATTAAATGTGCCTGATACATATAATCAAACACTTGTACCAATTTGATGGCTTGTAATTGTCCAAATCTAAAAATAACGCACACATTAAGTTCTGGGAACCAAACACAGAACTTCGACAATGAATATTCTTATGGCACGGTAACGGTAGAAATATTGAACCCATCTGTTGGTGATGTTTTGAATGGCAGTATATTGGTGGATTATGGCACAACCACACAAACTTATGTGCTGTCCAACACTGGCTTACCTAACACATATGGCAGTGTGCAAGTGGATGATATGGATACAGCCGTAGAAATATATTTTATCGGCAATGTGGGTGAGTGCAATTATTATTTGCCTATTTCTGAAACGCTGTCCAACAATTATCAATGCGAGGGGCAAACCATTGGCATAGGGGGTGACACTGGCGATCCGATATGGTGGCAAATCTGCGAGGCCAACACAACAATTTCTTGTGAAGAATGCCCTTGTCCAAGCATAGATTTGTCTTTGTTCGCAAATTATTCCTATGATGATTTACCCGAACCCCAATATTCTGGTATATTGACAGCAAATATAACATCTGGTGTTTTTGTTGGTGGCATAAGCGGTACGACAATAACAACATACATAGATGGATCGGAATTAGAGACACAATTTGTAATATCACAAAACAATCCAAGAGTATCGACAACCCAAATTTTAAATATTGGCAATATTACAACAATATTGGTCAATGTAAACATTGGACAATGTACGATAACAAGGGAACTTACTTTAGACGATATAGGGTGGATATGTAATAGCGTATCCAACAGCGGGACTATAACAGTCGAATGCAACGGGGGTATTTCTTTATCTTGTGAGGATTTCGATGTTTACGGGTGTACATACGAAGGTGCGCCGAACTATGACCCGCAAGCAACCATAGATGACGGAAGTTGTGATGCCATATATGGTTGCACAGACCCAAATTCATACAATTACAATGCAGAGGCAGAGATAGACGACGGAAGTTGCGCCCCATTTGTATATGGTTGCACCAACCCTTTGGCATCCAACTACAATCCATTGGCGAACACAGATGACGGAAGCTGTAACCTTATACCGAACGACCCGCAAATATTGGGTTGCACCAACCCTTTGGCATCGAATTACAACCAATTTGCTACGTTCAATGATGGCACTTGTATATTTTTGAGTGGTTGTACAAATCCAATGGCAACAAACTATAATCCACAAGCGGTTGTGGATGACGGAACTTGCGAGTGCGGCGGCATGGATGTAATAATAAACATAAACAATTATTCCTCATACACGCTTTCATTGGATTACGGGGATTGTGAATATGTTGTTGAATATGATTATAGGTTAAAAGTAAACTGCGACGATTTAATTGCATTTTTTGATAAGATACCGAGCAGGACAGTTTCGGGTTTGTTGGGAAAAATGACGACAAGCACAAAGATTACATCAAACACTGATGTTTATGAAGAAATAGACTACACTTTTGATGTAAGTGGAAGTACATACAACATAATATTCGATGGTACGCATTGCGACACATTGTTTGAAATGTTGTCAATAGAATTAGGTTTGGATTGTGCAGAAGATATTGAAAAAAAATTGTCTGATGTTTGGTTACATTCAACAACGAGAATACCTGTATTGTTTAATGAAAAAGAAGTTTCAATCCATTTAAAAACGAACAACATACCGTTTAAACATTCATTGTTGATAGATAATTTCAAGATATATAGGGTATGTAGAAGCATAAAAACAGAATGTGTCATAGTACCATTACCATTTGGTTTTGATATGGAATATGTTGTTGATAATAAAAAGACAACAAAAAACATTCAAAAGAACATAATCAACACAAAAAAGATAGATTTGCGCGTCGACCCGATAAATTATATAGAGAAAGACTTGTTTGATTATTTCTCAAAAAACCAAAACTTGTTGCCAAAGATATTTAAGGGATTGGATTATGATAATTTTAAAAGTAGAATGTCCTCGCCATTTTCATTGTTAACTATGTGTGGGTATTTTTACAGACAACGTGCATATGATTTATATTTGAACAGCTTAGATTTTTGTTCCACGCACAGCAAGGAGTTGAAATATGATTTCATGTTGAAGGTGCAGGACAAAGTTGGTGACGCATGGCTTGAATTGATAGAAAAATTTGTGCCGTCCACCGCAATATGGAACAAAGCAAGTAGGAATATATCAAACCTCGTGTTCCACCATCCAAAATTTAGGTATAAAAGAGGGAACATGGTTATAAATGGTGATTCTGTTTGTGTTTACGGTAATTGCAACATAGTATATGACAAATTATGCAATACAGACAAACCAAAGGCATTTCTTTCAAAGATAGATGTGCAAATGTTGGAATCAGAGAACGCTTGTTTGAATTCCGCAACATTTGGCACGGTCAACTTTGAATTCACCCCCTATGGCTCTGGGCGGCTTTTGTCCATAAACAAAAACAATAAATCCATAATATCATCCAAATTTTACCCAAAACAAGATTATTATAATTGCTAAATGTCATACATAAATAAAATAACAGCACCTTTTATCAATACAAAGGTCACATCGGAAGGAAGAAAAGCCATTGCCAAAGGTGACTTTTCTTTTAGTTTTTTTGCTTTTGGGGATAGTGAGGTGGATTACCGCGAAAATGTTGGTGAGAATGTCTTAAAACCAAAGGACATGAATCCCAACATAAAATCTTTTTTGCTAAAATCAGATTGTTCGCCGTACAATGAAATCACTGGTGATGTATTAAAAGTATCAGAATGTTGCGTTTCATCTTTGATAGAACATAAAGGTTTTTTTGACACGAATCACACATTGACCGATGCGAACATTAGATTAAGTTATGCCAAACATCAAGGTTATGTATATTCGCAGCAAATGAATTTTGGTTTGTTTCTGACATTGGACACAAATAATTTTGACGACGGGGATTTTCTATTATTAAAAATATCCAATCCACAAGTTGGTACGCTATTGCCAGGAGAAACAGCAAAACCAGTATTGTATTTGTGGTACAAAATAAAAAAACAACCAGCGTTTAGCGTGGCCGAATTGGACAGGCCATTGCCATTTTTGGATTATAGTAACATAATAATAAATTATTACATATTTAGCCCAGATATTGAAGATTATGTTGTTTCAAATAAACAATTGCTATGGGACGACAAGACGCTGGAATTTAAAACCGATTGTCTTGTGGAAGATGCAAAGGTTTGGAACATGAACATTGTTTATAATGAAGATTTTATCGGTGTCACTGACACAAAAGAAAAATATAAAAATTTTGATTCTTATCCATACATAGGCCAAAAAGAATATTTAGGCTACAACCTTTCTTGTCCAACAACCGATGTTTTGGATTGCAATGAGGTATTGTTTGGGAAAGACGATGATTTTGTGAGAGGCATCGGTATAATACATTATTCCAATTCTAATATAAAAAATGAATATGGAGAATATTTGTCAATAAACGAACACGATAGGGTGGATGTTACCCTACCGACTATTATGTGGCATGGACGGTACTTCAGCGGAACGTCCACTGGAAACGATTTGGGTATGAATTTTACGAGCGACACCACAAAAAAATATGTCGATGGTACGAATATAGAATATTACGATCTAATAGAAGACAAATCTTATATTTTTAGTGGAAGGACTGCAAATGTAGTTGGTAGGGTATATGCTCAATTAAAAATAATCACAATCCACAACCCAGAGTTGTTGGCCGTGATGTCGTATAAATCAAACAGAAACTTCTCACTCCCAAAACTGAAAGGAAAAATGATTTCGACAAACGGGAACGTGGGATTCTTGCCGAGAAACAAAAGATTATATGTAACATATCTTGTAGAATCCAACGACACAATTTTATATAGTCTGCCACAGCAAAATTACCTTATATTTGACAACACCACGTCTGCTGACAAAGATGTGGATTTTTGGTTGGAATCTGTAAACATGTTGCCATACATGAGAAAAAAAGAATCAATAAATTATGACGGTTATGGTTTTTTTGCACACAGGTTTAAGGTACTGTATCAAATAACAAATTTGAACGAAAGGCCAAATCCAACAGCTTGGTCAATGATAGATTACACCAACAATTATTTGTTGGGCTTGGTTTCCAACACAATAACCCCCACAAATTTGGAAAACCAAAATCCGTCCATCACAGGTTTTCATTTGAACTTGAACAAAGCCGAATATGCGACAACATATGATATAAATGTGTTGGGTTATCCAGACTTGAACTGCCCAGACATACTTGGTTTTGGGGACGAAACATTTTTCTTCGGCAACATAAATGCGGTGGCCGCAGCTTGTGCATACAAAAACATATTGGAATTGACCTTAGATGAAGGTGATTACGAAAAATCGTCCAACAAAACATGGAATAACAACCAATTGGAATTATCTGAAATCGGAGTATATGATGACAATTATAATTTATTGATGATAGGAAAATTATCAGAACCATTCAAATTACCAGAAGGCAGCTTAAATTTGATTGAAATGACTATGGATTTTTAATTATGAAATACACAGAAGAAAGGCCAGAAGGATATGTATTGATAGATAAAAACATAAGTGAGGACATATCAATAAAGGAAGGTGTAAAAGAAAGAAGGATAGTAATAAAAGAGACAATCTTTGACGACGAACTTGCTTTTAAACAACACATAAACGAAATAATTAACACAAAAAGGGCAACTATCGACGAAATCAACAAACATTCCAGTGTGTTGATTGATGAGGTCAGAGAATTCGAAAAGTTAATATGAAAGAACAATTTTTAGCGTTGGACGTTTCCACGTCCAACATAGGCATATCTCTATGGGATTATGACGGCAAGTTGTTGTCGTTAAACCACATTTCTCCAAAAATAAAAAATTCAAATGACGAACAGCATGAGAATTTGATAAAGAAAGCAAAATTGGTTGTGGATTATATTTCTGAAAATTATTCAGATTTAAGAGAAATCGTCATAGAAGAACCATTAAAAAGTGCTGTCACGCTCGATGTTGCAGCACTGCTCAATTTTTTTGCTGGAATGATATGTTTTGGCTTAAAATCTAAATTTCCAAGCACAAAAATAAGATATATTCATATAGATATGTGCCGTCGTTTTGGGTTGCCAGAATTATTGGCAAAATTAAACGAAAAGTCCAAACAAGCCACTTTGTTTTCAAACATACCGAAAACGATAGAGGGTGTAAAAATCAATGAATATAGGAAAGAAATAATAATGTACCTTGTGGCAAAAAGATTTCCAGAAATAATTTGGACATTGAACACCAACATGACAATAGACGATAAGAATTATGATAGGGCAGATTCTATTGTTGTTGGTATGGCCTATTTGAACATACTAACTGAAAAAAATATGTTTAAAACGCAAGATGTGAAAGAAGCAATAGAGTTTGTCACTGAAAACATAAAATATAAGAAATATTGTAATACATTAAATGGTTTGGACAAAGAAGAAAAAAACAAAAGAAAATATTTCTATTTAAAAGAAAACTTTAAAATTGAAAAATATTTGAACATAGGTTTGTGAATTGTTAAAATGGGCGTATCTTTGCCCGATGAATAGAAAGGAACTTTTTTTAAAATTCAATCATAGCGAGGTTTATCTGGAACCAAATATGCACGTTTATGTGCATAAAGAAACTGGCGAAATATTCAATTCAGTCACTACTGCCCTTCACTTATTTGATGAAGGATTTGATGGAGACGATGTAATTAATGGTCTTATAAAACAATATGAAAAATTAACCAAGTGGTACAGAAAAAATGGGGGCAGGGAAGAAGAATTGTCCAACTTTGTAAAATTATTTTCAAGGTTTTCAAAAAAACGACCATATACCACAACCTATTTTAGAGGTCAAGAAAGAAAATCTTATAAGGATTTGTCAAAATATTCCTCGATACAAGAATTGGTTGATGAATTAACTTCATTAAAAAAAGAATACCCAAATTCCCCCCAAAAAGGGTGTTATTTACATAAAAACGGTCAAATAATGACCAAAAAAGAAATATTTGATTTATGGGATGACATAAATATATTATCGAGGCATTATGGACATATCATACATGAATCAATAGAATACAAATTGTTGTGTGAGCAAGGGATTTGTTTTGACGACGAACAAAAACAACAAAAACTTTTGGACATTAAAGCAAAATCCAAAGAATTGGAGCAAAAACTCGATTCTTTGGATTTTGGCGTTAACAACGAATTGTTCAACGAGTACATATTGAAATATCCAATTTATGATTATATTGATTTCATTTATTTAAAATTCTGTAAAATGCAACCAGACATGGGCAAGGTTGCAATACCAGAAAAAGTGATGTATTCAAAAAAATACAAAATAACAGGGACGTGCGATTTGGATATTGTATATGATGAGAAAAAATTCAAAATTGGAGACCATAAAACCAACAAAGAGTTTAATTATACATCACAATACAACAAAAAACTTTCTTACCCATTTGACGATATGGACGATTGTGAATATAGCAAATATACATTGCAATTGAACACATACGGTCACATTCAACAAGAAGAGTACGATAGGGAATTTTTGGGTTCTTGGATTACTTTTTTTAATAGAACTACACAAGAATTTGAACACATTGATATACCCTATCAATTAAATTTAGCAAAAAAATTACTTGATTACCAATTTGAATATTTTTCAAACCATAGAGAAAAGTATTTGACAAGCGGTATTTTGGACGGCATTGATGTAAAATATCATACTTGGTTAACAAAAGTTTTGAACGACGATATTTCTGAAAGAAAGAAAAAAGGTATGTTGTTTGAAACAAAAAAAGAAAACAGAGAATTTTATAAAAATTTAATAAATGAAAAAATCCACAAATTGGAATCCACCCTTAAAAATCGGGCTTGACATTGACGGTGTTGTTGCAGATTTTGAAATGCACTTGTATAAATGGTTTAATCTACCCACAAATCGTGCAATAAAGTGGGACGATGAGCGAATCATGGACAATTTTAAAAAAATTGAGGACAATGAAGAGTTTTGGCTATCTATCCCAGCAATAGCAAAACAATCAGATTTGGACTTTAGGCCACATAGGTTTGTGACAGCAAGACCAATTCACAATGATTGGACAACTGCTTGGTTAAAGAAACAAGGATTCAAGGATTTTGAATTGGTTACGGTTGGGGTGGACGGCAAAAAATCATTGCATATGGACAATTTAGATGTTTTTGTGGATGATGCTATCCACAATTATCTTGATGTCAAAGATACGCCCACAAAATCACTTCTGCTGTTTTGCCCACACAATAGGCACTACAAGACAAGAGATTTCATTTTTCATTTAAATCAAATAAAACAAAAGTTTTATGGAAATAACATCGTATCTAACTGATGCACCAGAACATCTTATTGAAATAGACAATGTTGTTTTAAGTCAAATAGAAAACGATTTTGCTTATTCTGGTCAGTATTTTGAAGTCTTGAACATTGAAGGAAAAAACCTTTTGTCTTTTGATGATTTCAAAATTGAATTTCAAAACGGGGTTTTAAAAGTAAAAAGCAACCCAGAAAATCAAGGTGGAAAGACAAATTTTTACACACTGATAAAAATATTGCTGTTCGGCACTTATTACAATAACGACAACAGAATATTGTTAGAAGATGTTTTCAACAAACATGTGGATTCAAATGTCGCATATATAAAGGGAGATGTGGTTATAAATGGTATTGCTTATCATTTACATAGGTCTTTTATTAGAAAAAAAACCGTCCAACACGACTTTCATTATATTGTTGATAATGTAGAGTATAAGCAGGAATTGCCAAAAGAATTGATTGGTACAATCAAAGATTTTGATTTGGCAAACGTGTTGGATTCGTATTCAATCCAATCACTGCTTAGAACCAAACAGTCTGAGAGAAAAGACATTTTGTTCAATCTTTTTGGTTTTGAGATTTTCTTAAAAAAAGAAAATATTGCAAAAAATCTTTTGAAGGAATGGCAAAAATCCACAGAAATCTATAGTTATGAAAAAATCGAGGCTGAAAACGAACAACTTAAATCAACAATTCAAGAAAACCAACTTGAATTGAAGATAATAGAAGAAGAAATCTCCGTCCACCAAAACCAAGAACAAAAAATTCAATCAGAGTTGGAATCTAATCTCAACCTTTTAAAACCAATACCACAAATATTGGTAGGTTTTGATATTGAAAAAGAAAAAAACAATAAAGAAGAATATAAGAAACAAATATCAGAGTATTCTTTTCAATTGAACGATTTTGATTGTGTGGATTTTGATAAAGAGATTCGTATATTGAATGAAAAAATGTCAAATGTTAAAGCAGACGATGTTTTAATAGAGCAACATGAAACTTTATTGGCAATAAAAAAATCCGAATACACATCAGATTTATCTACAACACTAAAAGATTTAGAGACAAAGGAAAGCTTTATAAAACAAACATTGTTGTCGTCCAACAAACAATTAAAGCATTTACAAGAACATAATGATGGGAAATGCGAGTATTGTGGCACAGAGTTAAACAACAATGATATTCAACAAAAAATAAAAAAACTAAGAGAAGATATAGAAAGCAACAATTTTGAACTATCAAATGTACAAAAAAACATATTTGAAGTAAAAGAAAAAATGCTTATTGAAAAAAGAGAAAGAGATTCAAATTTAGAGTTGAAGATAAAAAATATTGAAAATGAAATTAGCAACAGTGTGAAATCAAAAACAAAAAATATTTCCGATGATTTGGTTAAATTGAATAATTTAAGGTTTATATTAACAAAAAATAATTCTTTAAAAGAAAAATTAATTGAATCCGAAGAAATAATATCATTGTTTGAAAAATATGTTGATTTAATTAACGACAGCGAATCTTTAAATGTAGAAATAAATTCTTTAAAAGAAAGATTACAATCAATAAAAAACAAAATAAACGAATTATGTTCAAAACGTGGTGTGATAGAATACCAAATATCGGAAAACAAGAAGAGATATGAAAAAAACAACTCTATGATGATTATTGCGAAAATTCAAAAAGAGAATATAGACAATCATTTGGAGTATATTAAAATTCACGGAAAAAAAGGGATAGTCAACCAATTGCTTCAAGAAAAAATCCAATACATAAACGATTTTTTCAAAAGTCAAGAGTATTTGGATTTTGTTTTTTCTATTGAGGTGGACGGCGATAATGTGGATTTTGTTTTTTTTAGGGAAAATAAAAAATATAGTGTTATCTTTGGGTCTGGTTATGAAAAAACAATAATTAGTTTATTGTTGCATAACATGATAATGCAACAATCTTTAATACCAAAATGCAATATTTTGATATTGGATGAAGTTTTTGGTGCAGTATCGGCAAAAAATAAAAATAAAATAAATGAAATATTATTAAATCTAAACCATAATAAAAATGTGTTTGTCATAAGCCACGATGAAAATATTTTACCAGAAATAAAAACATTATGGATACAAAAAGAAAAAAATATATCTAAGATAATATGAAGCCGTTATTTTCAAGCAATAAATTTTGGGTAAAAACCATTTCCAAGCTTAATAGAAAAAGAGCAAAAAACAGAAAACAAAAAAACCTGTTTTATACGAACGACGAAAAAAACGAATTGTTCTTAAAATACAAAAACGAAGGGTGCTTAAAAAGCAGGGATGAATTGTTGGCAAGCACTTATGCATTTGTATTACAACAAATCCACCTATATGTCAATAGACATGGAAATTTTGGATTTGACATTGAAGATTTTGAACAAGAGGGTAATTTAGCGTTATTGGATGCTTTGGATAGGTACGATCCGTCCAAAGGTACATTTCCGTCTTTCGTAAGAGTATATTTGCCAAAATATTTTTTTCCGTTCATAAAAAACAACGGTTCAACCATTAGGTTAAGTGATGGTGCGATACAAAACATCAAACAAGAAATTTACTCCTGTGATGAATTTATCAGGCAGTACAACAGGTATCCAATGAGTGGTGAAACAGTTGAATATGTTTGGAATGAAAAAACCGTCCAACACACATTTGGCGAAAACTACAACATGGAAATATTGAGCGCAAATTCACCCGTATCAAATTCAAGGGAACAAGAAGTAACAGAAGAAATAATAGATTCTTTAACAGATGAACCAGAGTATTTCAATGACGATATAAAAAATTATGTCGTGGATTTGCTGAACAAAAAATGGATAATCAATGGTAAAGAAATAAAAATCACGGATAGAGAGAGGGAGATTATTGAAAAAAAATACTATGTCGGTATGGATATAAAGGATATGGTATATGATATTATGCCACAAGAAAATGAGATAAAAAAATGCAAAGAAAGAGGGTTCAATCAAATTGAAATAAATCGAGATGGGGATACAAAAACAATAGAGTTGTATTGTTTACCAGAAAATGTGTTAAAAAACACAACATTGATGGATTACAATATTCCCAAAGAAACAAAATATGAAGATTTGCAATTATCTTTCAAAAAAGATGATAATATTCTATATTTGAAATGCAATGGCAAAGAAATCCGTCCAACATCAAATAAAAACAATATTATTTTTAATATAAAACTTAAAAAAGGTTATTGTGTTACATCACGGAATTTATACGAGACGCAACGAACAGCCTTTAATAAACTTAGAAAAATAATAAATCACACTAAAAACGAATATTTATATTAATGAACAAATTAAATACAATAGAAAAAATACATTTTGTTGCTTACGCTGTATTTTTTATTTTTTTGGTATCAATAAAAATTGACACTTGTACAATAAAAAATGATATAAGGACTACTAAAAAAGTAACAAAGGAATTAAATGGTAAAACATTAACAGAAGAATCCTTAAAAAAATTAAGGGATACCCTTTTTTCAAAAGTAGACACTACAGATAATTAATGAATTATATAAAAAAAATTTTTTTTGATATAAAAAACGTATTCAATGACAGTAGACGAATTGCGGACAATTTGTTTACTGTCATTATTCTTTTTATATCAATAACATCGTTTTTCCACGTTGTGGATTATTGGCGATTAACCAACGCACACCCGTTCAACATCATTACAGGCGTTGCTACTGAATTAATTATATTCGGTTCGATATTGGCAATAAAAACAACCCGTACAGCATGGCTGACATTTATTTTGGGCACAATAGTACAAGGACTTGGAAACGTTTTTTATAGTTATATGCAAATAGATGTCAACGGTGCATATTTTATGGCATATACCGAACTTTTTAAGCCAATATTTGAATTAATGTATGGTGATGAATTAGAGGTAATCCACTATAAAAGGCTTTTATCAATGTTCAACGGCTTGTTTTACATGGTGACTCCAATAGTATTTTTAATAGCAAAAATTTATTTGAATAAAAATACGCCAGATATACAAGAAACAGAAAAACAAAGCACAACAAATAAAACAAATGAAACAAATCCTGTTGTAGAAACAAATGTTGTAGAATTGGAAGAGCCACAAAATGTGTCCAATGAAAATACAGAAGAAATTATTGCACCTATTATTAATACGGACGACACTTTTGATGTAAAAGAAAGAAAAACTGAGACATATTCGGATTTTATGGAAGCTGCTTACAAGCAAGGTGAACCAGAAACGCCAAAAAATGTTTTAAAGGATTTGTTGTCAGATTTGAATGAGGAAAGAGTAGAATTGGTTTCATCTACTGAAGAACAAATCAAGTCACATTTTAGGAAAACAAATCGGATAACAGGTTAGACTATTTATTGGTATGGATATATATGATATGCATGCGGGCATAAGAAAAATGCAAAGGCATTTCTTATATGAAGAACAAAACCCGTCCACTGAAATACAACAAAACGACGAAAATTACCAAACAATGGTAAATGCCTTGTCAGAAATGACTGGCGCGGTTGTGAATATTGTATCGTTCACTTTGAATAATTCTGAAAAAAACATCAAAATTGATATTAGTGTAAATGATAAAAGATTTTTGTATTTATATAACAATGGTGAATATGGGTGTTACGCATCAACAAACGAACCTTTTTTAATAACACACGAATTGATAAACCTGTATAGTGATTTATACAAAGTTTATGATTCAAAATTCAAAGAGATATGCAGCAAACTTTTAAGTAAATGAAAATAAGACAAATAGACAACGACAATATTTTAATAAACAATAAACACAGAGTTACCATAAAAGAAAAAAATGGTAAAAAAATGTTGTTTTTTGAAGGAAAGATGTACAAAGACATTAAATCTTTACCAATTGAAGAAGAAACTTTGAATGAAATCACTGATAGTGGTTCGGTGGGTGGGTATGACACAAAGTTGTCTACATATAGAAATCCAAAGGATATAAAAAAGCAATTGTATGAACCTTACGAAACGATAGTCGAAGAAGAGTCCCACCCAAACAAAACGAAGATTGATAATTATAGAGATGCCAACAAATCTGCGTCAGATGATTATATTGCTTCATTAGAAGAGACGTTAAACATTGTTTATGCAAACATATTGGGTGCAATATCACCAAATTGGTATGTGGACGACCAAACGCCAGCTGCGAGGAATCAAAACGAGACATTGTTGGATTTAAAATACGACCATGCAACACCAGAATATAAAGAAAAACTGACAACACATTTGTCTGGGGATACATCTGGTGCAAAAATGATGGACACTGCTATCAAAAGGGCAGAAGTTGCCGACAAAAGCACTGTGATGAATTCGGTTGTATTTGGTAGGGACATTGAGGTTGATTGGCGGAATATTGAAAATTCTGGTGGAAAAGGTATTGCACTGTTAGGCTTTGCCCCTTTGAAAGAAGGGCAAAGGTATCGCTTCACATTGACGGATATTGACTTCAATGTAACACCTCTATCGGAAGAAATGATACCAGAAAAGGCAAAAGTTGAGGGATTGGTGTTTGAAATGGTCGACGGTAAGGACAATAAACAAATTTTAGAGTGGAAAGATTCAAAAGCGACAGTATTGAATGAAATGAGAACTTTTGAAATAAAAAAAGAATTGAAAAAAATAGATAAAATATTCAATTATAAAAACGAAGACAAACCAACAAAAAGGCCAAATACCATTGGAGTAGATTTTGCCCAACAATTAAAGAAAGTAAAACAACTAAACAACCTATGAACATAACACTATTTAACAACGGAAATTATGCACATGTAAAGGGCGACGGTTTGGATTATTGGTGGAGTACACAAACAAACACGGTTATTCCAAAAAATAACATACAATCTATGGTGTTAGCTAAGGATAGCACGATATTGGGTTGTGCTTTGTTGTGTGCGGGCGAGGCTTACACTTGTTCAGACGAAGCACTTTTAAGTAATGCATATGATTGCTTATTGGCTAATAACTCAGACGCATTAGAATCTAATTAATGAAAATAATAGAGATAAATGAAGATTATCAAGAAAAACTAATAAAGTTTTTTTATGATGTTTTGATTGTTGTGGATTCAACCTATTTAGGTGAGGATGTGATACAAACAAAAAAACATATAGAGGAACATATCGTTTATTGTTTATCTAAATCCATGATAATGAACGAAATCGAACATTTGGACGACGACTTCAACCAATGGGTCGCTGACAAAATGTACCTTCATTTTTATACAAAAGAAAACAAGAAACAAGGGCTTAGAAAACTATATGAACTATTCAAAAAGTTTTCATATATGGAGCTTCAAGGAAAAAACACACAAGAAGAACTAATGGCCGTTTATTTCTTATTTGAAGATTCTATGAAAAGAAAAATCAATCACCATCGTTAATCTCACCTAATAATTTGTTTCTTTGTACAATCACAAGTGTGGTATATTCATTAAGAAAATCCATAAACATGAACAGCAACCAGTTTATACCACTTGATAAACAACCGTTTATCAAATATGTTGCAAAAACATTTATTCCGTATGCCATCGGCATATACAAGAAAGACAATACAACACCAATCCAAAAACCAGTACAAGCTGGGCACTGAATAAGAAAACCAAAAAAATTAGGGGATATTTTGTCCAACAACACTCGCAACCATTCAAATATTTTTGTCCCAGTAATAATATGGGTCATTCCGTAAGAAATAAGCAACCAAGAAAAAAATGTTTCCATGAAAGAAGATTTATTTAAAAATTTTGAAAAAATGGAGGAGGATAAGGCTTTGATAAAAAATCAAATACTAAAATCCAAACAACATTATATAAACAAATATAAAGGGTTAAGAGAAGAAATAAAAAAATCAAAACCAAAAATAGGTAAATATAATATTCTTTATAGTGTAAAAAAATATTTTTATATATTTTTGCGAAAAATATTTTCGTTAGTGTCTTGATTTACTTCTACTGAACTGGAATCGTTTTAAACCAGTATATTCGCACAATCGTACAATCAATTCAGATTTAAATTTTTTGCCTTGCACTTCACCCAAAAACAAGAAATTGTATATTTTATATTTTGCAATCAATTCTTTTAATTTATCATATAATCTAATGGCCTCAGATAAATTTTTTGTTTGAATACAAGCAAGGTTTTCACTGTCATCCAAAACTATTTTATTTTTGTATTTCCATACTTTTGTAAAAACGCCTTTGAATTTGGTAAACACCTTTGTAAGAATTTCCTCTACGGTCATTCTTTCGTTGTCAACATAAACAAAAAACTCCTCCTCCTGTAACCAATCCACACTTTTTATTATTTCAACCCCGCCACCCATTTCTTCTGGTAAAATACTTGCCAATGTAATCACACTTTGACTCCTATATACTTTTTCTGCGGTGGTCATGTACAATCTAGGTAAGATTACATTTTTTCTATTTTCGGTAACAAGAGCATTAAACCTTTCCATAGCTTTGTGTAAGTGTCTATATTCATAAACCCTTTGTTTTCTTATTTTTTTGTTAACGCGAAAAAAAATTTTGTACCTAATCTTTGCTTTGATGAGAATATCCATATCTTTGTGCAAAAATAACGATTATGAAAGAAATTAATTGGATTAAAAAAAATTCAGTGGCCAAGATGGGCAAAAACGGAGACAGGACAACAGTTATTCAGGGAACTACCATCATAAATGGTGTTGAATATTTGTTGGACGTAATACCGTTCACAAACAAAAAATTATGGTTGGCTGTCGAAATGAAGACAGATTCACCCACACTTCAAAAAATTTATGACTCTGAAAAAGAAGAGTTTGTGGATTATTTTGATTTATCACCAGATGTTAAAAACACAATAGAACATTTTAAAAACAACAACATTAAAGAAAAAGAATGAATATGACATTAGTTTCTCCTGAAATCCAATCGTTGATAGACGAACGTTTGGTAGAAGCAAACCTTAATCAAGTCATTGAGGTTATTGGCATCCATAATCAAAAGGAAAAATTTAATCCTTTGGGTGGGTGTGGAAAATTGTTGAAGGTGTCCGACCCGATAAAACTCGCGGTTGGAGAAAAACGAGGTAAAAGTGTGGATTATGTTTTGAAACTTAATGAGGATATTTTTAACCGCCTTGATGAGTTTGAACAAATAATCATTTTGGATAAATTGATTGCTCAAATCGAGTTTGATTTTGAACGTGGGACGACTTCGATTGCACAACCAGATATTCAGGATTTTAAGAGTATTCGGGCAAAATATCCACACGACACATTAGAAGCAATCGAATTACACCTACAATCTCTTTATGAAGAGGCTAAGGAACGAGAACAGGAAGAAAAAGAAAACAAAAAGGGCAAAAGAGGCCGTCCAAAGAAAAACTGATTATCTGGTCAACTGAACCAGTTTTTGTCTTTGTTTTAAAATATCTATCAATTGTTCCCTAGTTTTTGGTTTTTCCGAAACAACAGAAGGTATGTTTATCTTTGGCGTAGACTTAGGCACTGATTTATTTTGTGTTGAATTGTTTTTGTTTTTGCAAGAACACATAGTTATTAATTTTATTATAAATATAAAATATAAAATATAAAAACAGTTAGTGTCAAAAAGTCAGGTGATTCATGCTAAATTGACATAAATACAACAAAGGCACAGCATTTGACAAAAAAACAAAAAAATAAATTAATTATGAAATATTATCATTCTACACCAACTTATTTTTACACAGTAAATACTATCAAAACAAACTCCCAAGCGTTGGAGGATTTGGTAAATGCAATTTTTGGTCTTGAAAAACCTAACCCAGAACTTTCTGATGTTCAAGCAAGGCTGAACAAAGCTGTTGCCGATGAGGATTTTGAGCTTGCAATCAAAATCAGAGAAGAAAAACAAGCAATCTTAAATAAGATTGAGGAGCAAAAATCTAAAGAGCAAAAGATCAAAGAGTTGGAAAAACAAATCGATTCTCTTGTGAAAGACGAGAAATTTGAAGAATGTGTTCCATTGAGAGATGAAATCAAAGCATTGAAAGCAGAAAGCATAGAAAAAAATGAAAAATTAACAGAAAAGTTTTGACTTATTCGCAAATCCACCTTAATTTTGCATAAAAAAAACAATGGGTGGATTTGCATTACAAAATGGTCTCACAAGACGAATCAATAAAATAGAATACAATTCTATTTGTAGCGATATTTGTAGAATCCTGTCAGTCAATGGATACATTGAAGGACAGGATTTCTATTTAATTCAACCTCTAAATGAAAAAGAATCATTTGGGGATATTGATGTGTTGATAAAGAAAAACAATAATCCACATCTTGGCAATGAATTGTGTCAACTATTCAATCCAACACAAATAAAGGTCAATAAACCAGTATATTCTTTTAATTTTAAAGAATGTCAAATTGACTTTATTTTTACCAAACCTAGACATTGGGGTGTGGCAAAATATTTCTATGATTGGGGTGGCATCGGCTTCTTGCTTGGTAAAATTGCAAGGTTTAGAAAGTTAAAACTCGGACAACTTGGTTTGTTGTTTGAATTACAACACTTTGAAGTAACAGAAGATATTGAAGTCAGCCTTGACCCAATAAAAATATTTCAATTCTTTGATTTGGATTTAGATAGATATAATGAGGGGTTCAATAATATCGAAGAGGTTGCATTTTGGTTTATCCAATCAAAGTGGTTTTCAAACGCTGTTTTTGAGCGTGTTGCCGTTAAAGATGGGCAAATTATTAGAGATACACAGCGTCCAATTTACCAAGAATTTCTGAAACACATCAGAAAGGTAAATGTTGTGTTGGAACGCCCAACTGTTGAAGAAACCGCTAAACAGGTAAAAGATTTTTTTGGTGTGGATTTGCCGTCCATCATCGAAAAAAGAAAAAAAGAAATCGACATTGAAAGACACTGTAGGTTTAAAACTAACGGTAATCTTTTAATGGAAAGATTTAAAATTTCAGGCAAACAATTAGGAAAGTTGATAAATGATTTTCAAAATTCTTTCCCGACAAAACAAGAAAGAATCAAATTTATCCTCGAACATTCAGAAGAAGAAATTTTACAATATTTTGAAAATTTTATATGAAAAAATTATTTAGGACAATTCATGGTTCAACATTGTTCAACCTGAATACGCCCACATCAGATGTGGATTATAAAGAAATTTATCAACAATCAAATGATGATATTTTGGTTGGCAATTATATACCAAAAATTGAAAATTCAAAAGATGACTTTTCTTTTGAAATTGCAAGATTTTTGGAATTATTGGAAGTTGGAAATCCAATAGCAATAGAAATGCTTTTTACGCCGTCCAACAAAATCCATACAATAGATTCATCTTTGATTGATTTGATGTATATAAAAAAATCTTTTCTCACAAAAAAGGTAATACATTCATTTGTGAGCATGGCAAATGCTCAAACAAAAAAAGCCTTTGCTATAGATAAAAAAATAAATTGGAAGGATTTTAAAAGAAAAAACCCAATTGATTTTTGTTATGTTATTAACACCGAACATAATACAGAGAACAAACAAGGCACGACACCATTGGTGGATTGGTTAAAATCAAAAAATATTGACCAACATCAGTTGTTGATTTCTAAACTACAACATAGTAAAGAATGTCATACATTGTTCTTGTCTGATAAACCAACAAAAGGTCTTTCTGTTGATGATTCCAACAATC
>JACCDN010184334.1_pt1 | contig 19737 bp, 19 predicted proteins | sample 7441691 | NCBI WGS metagenome assembly JACCDN01 (sample SAMN15323439, study PRJNA562643) | freshwater metagenome | isolation source: river surface water | place: USA:Blue River Watershed | collected 2017-08-16 | reverse complement strand
GGAGTGAGTGCGCCAAAGATACCCCTTTTGAAACCGTCACCAATCCACCGACAGCAAGTGGAACGCCAACCCGCCAATCTACAGCATCAGCAGCGTTGTAGGTCAACAAAGCAACCACGGCACAGGGTGTTACCAGCGCCATCGATATACTCTGAGCAACGGCCTGGCGCTGACCAAACAAGGTGGTCAGTATCGGGGTCGCAACTAAACCACCACCTACGCCCAATAACCCCATGCTGCCACCACCAAACAGCCCGACCAGCGGTAAGAGCTTTTCGCTGATCAGACTCTGCGGTTTTTCAGTAAAGCGCCCGCTCGTCTTCCAACCCATCTGTATACCGAGCATCAACAGAAACAAGGCAAACACGGTACGAAGTGTGGCTTGATCAAGACCTGTAGCAAACTCAGCCACAAAATAGGTCGTTAAAGAGGCGACAAGTGCCGCATAGATTGCCGAGGGTAGCGGAATCGGATGCTTGCGACTGTATTTCCAGAGACCCGCAATCAATATCGGCACCATCATCGATAATGACGTGCCTTGGGCCACTGATTGAGTCATACCGAACCCGATCGCCAGTACAGGCACGGCAATAATGCCGCCACCGATACCAAACAACCCGCCAAAGAAACCTAATGCAGCACCAAGGCCCGCCAGATAGACCAGGTCTATCACTGTGGTCACTCCACCGTCACGCTCTTCGCCAGATTCCTTGGCTTATCCACATCCGTCCCCTTGGCCAGCGCCGTGTGATACGACAACAGTTGCAGCGGCACGGTATGAACGATAGGGGATAGGCTACCGGCATGATCCGGCACGCTGATGACGTGGACGCTGTCTTCTGATTTGAAGCCTGTGTTGGCATCGGCCAGTACGAAGAGTTCCCCACCCCGGGCTTTGACTTCCTGCAGGTTGCTCTTGAGCTTTTCCAGGAGCTGGTTGTTGGGGGCTACGGAGATCACTGGCATGTCCTTGTCGACCAGAGCCAACGGGCCATGCTTGAGTTCGCCGGCGGCATAGGCCTCAGCGTGGATGTAGGTGATCTCTTTGAGCTTCAAGGCACCTTCGAGGGCGATGGGGTAATGCACGCCACGGCCGAGGAACAAAGCATGTTGTTTGTCGGCGAAGGCTTTTGCCCAGTCTTTGATCTGCGGTTCGAGTTCCAGCACCGAGGTAATGGCGGCCGGCAGGTGGCGTAGGTCGTGGACGAGATTCGCAAGATGCTCCGGGCTGATGCTGCCTTTGACTTTAGCGAGCACCAGGGTGAGCACGTAGAGCGCTGCCAGCTGAGTAGTGAAGGCTTTGGTCGAGGCGACACCAATTTCGGGGCCGGCATGAGTGAGGAAGCGTAGCGGACAGGCTCGGACAATGGCCGATTCCGGCACGTTACAAATGGCTAGGGTATGTGGCATACCCAAATCTTGAGCGTGCTTGAGCGCAGCCAGGGTGTCGGCGGTCTCACCCGATTGGGAGATGGCGATGACCAAGGTACGTGGATCAGGCACGCTGTCGCGATAGCGGTATTCACTGGCGACTTCGACGCTGACCGGCAGCTTGGCAATGCTTTCCAGCCAGTAGCGGGCCGTCAAACCCGCATGGTAGCTGGTGCCACAAGCCAGAATGAGAATGCGGTCAATGTTATTGAAGGTGTCTTCGGCTTTGGCGCCAAACCAGCCCGCCTGCACGGTCTGGGTGCTGCCCAGCATGTCCAGCGTGTTGATGATGGCACCCGGCTGTTCGAAGATCTCTTTTTGCATGTAGTGGGCGTAAGGGCCCAGTTCGACGGCATCGGCCGAGAGTTGAGATTCGGTTTCTTCCCGGGAGACAGGGGTGCCGTCCTGGCGGGTGATGTCGATGCGATCCGGGGTGAGAACGGCAACGTCGCCGTTCTCCAGGTAAACCATGCGGCGAGTCACCTGCAGCAAGGCAGCGGTATCCGAGGCTGCGTAGTTGGCATCATCAGCCAATCCTAGGACGAGGGGTGAGCCTTCTCTGGCGACGATGACGGTATGTGGGTTGTCTTGCTGGATGACACCGATAGCGTAAGCGCCGATGAGTCGGGTACAGGCGGTGCGAACCGCAGAAACGACGTCGGGCGCACCGGCCAGGTTCTGATGCACGAGGTGGGCGATGACTTCGGTGTCGGTATCGGACGTGAATTCGTAACCGGCGGCTTTAAGTTCAGCACGCAGTGCTTCGTGGTTCTCGATGATGCCGTTATGGACAACGGCCAGACCATTGGAGATGTGCGGGTGGGCATTACGCTCACAAGGGGCGCCATGGGTGGCCCAGCGGGTGTGAGCAATGCCAGTATCACCCACTAGCTGCTGTTTCTCGGTCTCCGCGGTCAGGTCGGCCACGCGACCGGCGGAACGGACGCGAACCAGGCCATCACCATTGAGAACGGCGACACCGGCCGAGTCATAACCCCGATATTCGAGTTTACGTAGACCTTCGAGCAATACAGAAACAATCGTCTTACGCGCTACCGCAACAACAATGCCGCACATGAAGCCAACCCCAGTCTTATCAAACAGTTTGGCAATTATACCGGCCTAGAGCAGCCCAATCCTGCTTATTTACAGCAACTCATAAGCTTATGAACAATGGGTATAGGATGATTCTGGAAGTTTACGGATAATCCTGATTTAATAACTCAACCATTCAACACCGAGGTTCCCATGCGTATCGCCAATGACATTACTGCACTGGTTGGCAACACCCCGCTCGTCCGCATTAACCGTCTCGCTGCAGGCGCTCAAGCCCAACTCGTTGCCAAGCTGGAGTACTTCAATCCGTCTCACAGCGTTAAGGATCGAATCGGTGTTGCCATGATCAACGCCGCCGAACAAGCTGGCCTCATCAAACCGGATACGGTGATCGTTGAACCCACCAGCGGCAACACGGGCATTGCTCTGGCCTTCGTCTGTGCTGCTCGCGGCTACAAACTTGTGCTGACCATGCCGGAAACCATGTCGAAGGAACGCCGTGCTCTGCTCCGTGGCTACGGAGCAGAACTGATTCTCACGCCCGGCCCAGACGGCATGGGTGGCGCGATCAAGAAAGCCGAAGAGTTGGTCGCTGCCCATTCAAACTATTTCATGCCACAACAGTTCAAAAACCCATCAAACCCGGAAGTCCACCGCAACACCACCGCGGAAGAACTGTGGCGAGATACTGCTGGGGAAATCGACATCCTGGTTGCCGGTGTTGGCACCGGTGGCACCATTACCGGCATTGCCGAAGCCCTCAAAGCCCGCAAGCCCGATTTCAAAGCCATTGCTGTTGAACCAGACGCTTCGCCCGTACTATCAGGCGGAGAAAAGGGGCCGCATCCTATTCAAGGCATTGGCGCTGGTTTCGTTCCGGCTGTTCTCAATACCGGCATCATTGATGAAGTGATCCGAGTCAAGAACGAAGACGCCTTTGCCACCGCCCGCCGTGCCGCCCAGGAAGAAGGGCTGCTCGTCGGTATTTCTTCGGGTGCTGCACTGTGGGCCGCCATCGAAGTCGCCAAGCGGCCCGAGAATGAAGGCAAGCTGATTGCCGTGATTATTCCGTCATTTGGTGAACGTTATTTAAGCACGGCGCTCTTTGCGGGCCTGACCGATTAAGTTCAGTTAACGCGCCGCTGCCTTAACAGCGGCGTTTCCAACGGCTGTCACATTGTTTTCGGTCAGCTCTTTAATCTGGTTCATGGATTCATTGAACTGAACAAAAGCCTGACTTGCCGAATCTACTGCCGACTTGATCGCTGCCACGGCAACATCCGAACCGCCCGGCGCCACATGGGACATTTGCTCAGCCAGATGTGCCATCTGTGCCTTGAAGGCTTCGAAGCGAGCCTCCACAATGTTTGTGGCATCTTCACGCGCAGCCGACGTAATCTCATAAACACTGCGCGTATAGGCCATGCCCTTTTCTACCTGGGGTTGAGCCAAATGCCCCGGAAGCGACATGGCTTCCTGTGGCGTTTTAACAGACAGCACTGCCTTGCCATTCTGCGCCATATCTTCAACCGCCTCACGGGCCGCATGCAAATTCAGAGCCGCAACACGCTCCGCGGAGGCCAAGGCCGTGTTCACAACGGACAATAATGTATCCACGGCAGCCTTCTGCGCCGCCACAAATGATGCGTTATCAAATGTAGACATAATCGTCTCCAAAAATTTTAGGTGCCCTAGTCTACCGCCAAAACATGCTCTAAGCATATTTGCTGGTGTTCACTCAGCCACCAATACCATTAGGTCGGTGATCATATTGTTGAAGTGTTTCCAGACTCACATAGTCAAGCACATGACGGTGTGTGCTCTCCAGCACCACCAGCGGCGCACAACCGGCCTCATGGGCTTCGATCCATCGACTGAGACACAGGCACCACTGGTCGCCAGGTGCTAGGCCAGGAAACTGCCATTGTGGGCGCGGAGTGCTCAGGTCATTACCACGGTGCTGGCTGAATTCGAGAAAATCTGCCGTCATGACTGCACAGACCTGATGCGCCCCGACATCCGAACCTTCCGCACGGCAACAACCATCTCTCATGAATCCCGTTAATGGTTGAAATGAGCAAGGAACCAAGGGTTCGCCAAATACGTTGCGGTCAGGTGACTGGTGCATATGCGCATAACGGGAGACAATGACGCTTAATTTTAACCGACCCCATGCGTAATGCCTCAATCTCGTTGGCCTCTCTTTATCGGTGGTTTAAGCGCAAGCATCGCTGTGTCACTGAATGCACTGGGTGCCCATGCGCTCGCCCCTTTGCTTGCGGCCTCTGGGAAGCCACAGCTATTCCAGACGGCACTAGACATGCACCAGATGCATGCGCTGGGCTTGATCCTGATCGGGCTGGCGCTCATCAGCTGGCCAGGAAACCGCTTCTGGCAAATCGCTGCTGTGCTGATGCTGCTGGGTCAGCTGCTATTCTCAGGCAACCTTTATCTGACCAGCCTTACGGGTAGCTCACCCGTGCACTGGCTAACGCCCATCGGGGGCTTCTGCCTGATTTCGAGTTGGATCTTTTTTACGGTGGGCGCACTCAAACGCGGCGGACTAATGCCACACCGGTAACAGCCACGAGCAACCCCACCATACTGACGGCCGACAAGGTTTCACCAAAGAGCGCCCAGGCAATCAACGCCGTGACCGGCGGTACCAGATAAAACAGGCTCGCTACATTGACGGCGCTGCCGCGGCGGATCAGATAATTGAGCAGGCTGATGGCGCCCACAGAAAGCACCAGAACCAACCACCCTAGGGCAAACACAAATTCTCCGGTGACATCGATCCGGAACCCTTCAACCACAGATGCAATCGGTAAGGTGACACACGCCGCGGCCAGGAACTGAACGACAGCACCTGTGCGCCAGTCAAAATGCGGGCAGAAACGTTTCTGATAGAGCGTACCCAGCGTGATACCGAACAATGCCGCCAGGGCAGGCAGCACGGGTGCCAGCCCGGTGAATGAAAACGCACCACCAGCTCGACCCGATAGCACCATCACCGTCCCGGCAATCCCAAGCAGCAACCCCACCCATTGACGCCCGCGCACAGCCTCACCCAGAAACAAAGTTGCCAGTACGGCCGTCAGCAATGGCTGTAATCCGACCACCAGGCTGACAATGCCAGCCGGCAACCCCTGGCTGATCGACATAAACACACCACCCAGGTACACACCATGAATCAGACAGCCAGCCACCGCTAGGTGACACCATAGACGTAAATTAACCGGCCAGCGCGCCCGGGTCAGCCAAGCGACCAAAGTCATCAAGACAATCACCAAGGCATAACGCACCAGCAAAAAACTGAGCGGCTCGGCGTACGGCAAACCATATTTGGCACCGATAAAACCGGTGCTCCAGAGAAACACAAAAAGTGCGGGATAGAAACGCGCCATAACCGAATGGTATCCTGTCGGGTGGCACAATAGCGCTAAAGCTCATCGCCTTTCTACAGCAGCAGGTCTGCCCATGCCTCAGCCCACCGAACTCCAAGCCGGCACCCGAGAATTCCGGCGTGCCAACTGGGCGCTGATTCTGGGTGGCTTCGCCTGCTTTACGCTGCTCTACGGCACGCAGCCGATTCTGCCTCAATTTACCGAAGCCTTTGGCATCTCGCCGACCATGGCCAGCCTGACCGTTTCGGCCGGCACGCTGACCCTGGCATGCCTGCTGATTCCCCTCAGCATGCTCTCCGACAAATTCGGCCGCGCCCCGTTGATGAAAGCGGCATTGCTTGGTGCAACGGTGTTTGCCTTGGCATCGGCCTTTGCCCCGGATTTTGAGTGGCTGGTTCTGTCACGTGCCGGTGTTGGCGCTTGCATCGCTGCCCTACCCGCCGCCGCCATGGCCTATCTGGGTGAAGAAATCGCACCGGCCGCGCGGGGGCGTGTCATGGGCATGTACATTGCCGGCAATGCGCTGGGTGGCATGTTTGGACGTTTTCTGTCCGCCCTCGTCACCCAGTACAGTTCCTGGCATTTCGGCCTAGCCGCTCTGGCATTAGTCGGCATGGCCTGTACCTGGATGTTCTGGCGCCTACTGCCGCCCGCCCGGCATTTTCAGAGCCGTTCGCTAGCACCCCGCGCCTTATGGACTGACATCCGCCGCATTTACGCCGACCCCGGTCTGCCCTGGCTTTTTGCCACGGCTTTCCTCATCATGGGCGCTTTCGTCAGCATTTATAACTATCTGGGCTTCCGACTCAGCGAAGCCCCCTACGATCTCGGCCCGGCTGCCATTGGTACGGTCTTTCTGCTGTATGCCGTTGGCAGCGCCTCCTCCGCCTGGGCAGGCCATCTGGCTGATCGTTACGGTCGCGGCCGGATTATGCTCGCCATGATCAGCGCCATGGCGATTGGTGTTCTCGCCACGCTGGATGCAAACCTCGGCATCATCGTGAGCGGACTGGCAATTTTTACCTTTGGCTACTTCGCCACGCACGCCATTGCCAGTGGCTGGGTCGGCTTTCGTGCTGGCGAACGACGCGGCCTGGTTTCAGCGCTCTACCTCTCCAGCTATTATCTGGGTAGCAGTTTCCTGGGGAGCACCTCCGGTCCGCTGTGGACCCATTACCGCTGGCCCGGCATGGTGGCCGGGCTCATGCTCTGCGTCACGCTCGTCTTCGTGATCGGCCTGTACCTCACACGCCTCGAGCAGCAACACCGCTAACGCGGGGCATAGACACCTTCAACCGCCTTCAATGCACGATGGTTATGCTCGGTCGTGCCGCAATTGCCCTTGAGACCGTGCACAACAATCGCTTGCGGCTCATTACGCACGTAAAACACGCACTGGCCATTTTCGTTGGCATACAGAAACTCGTTCGGCTGATCGGTCCGCGTTGCCCAGCCCCACAGGCTCAAGCAATTGGCTGGCCCATTAGCACAACCCTCTCCCGGGGTGATATTGCCAGCCGACAAGCGGAAATTAAACCCCTCATTACCAAATCCCGTCACCGCCATCTCGGACTCATTACCTTTCTGGAAATGCCCTGCCAGATTGGTCTCCAGAGATCCGGCCTGGGCAAAACCAGACAACAGGCTCGCTGACACCAGCACCCCTAAAACAACCGATTTTTTTAACATGTTTACTTTCCTCCCCTAGTGCGAATCGTTCGTGAACCCACGATATGCATTAAGCTTACGCCATTCTAAAGATTTATCGGCAAGGCTCTCATGCAACGTTGTTCGAAGCGATTCCTGGCTACCCTTGGTGCCGCGCTCTGTATTTCCATTTTAGCCGGCTGTGCTGGTCCCAAAGTGCTGAACCAGACCCAGGACAGCATTACCTTTGCCTTTCCCAGCGGGCGTCATGGCGTTGAGGACGTCAAAGAGGATGCCGAACTCTATTGCCGTAAGCGGGGTCTGCATGCTGAACTTCGCGGGGATAAATCCTGTACGGCAGAATGCCTCAGCTGCCCGCTCCAATGTCGCGCCACTTTCCTCTGCCGTTAAGGCCTAGCATCACCGAATGATTACTCTGAAGAACATCACCCTGCGTCGTGGCGCACGGGTACTGATTGATGATGCCAGTTGCACCATCAACCCCGGCGAACGCGTTGGTCTGGTTGGCCGTAATGGCGCCGGCAAATCCACGCTCTTTGCACTGCTCAATGGCACATTGCACGAAGACCGGGGAGATTTTGTCATTCCGCCTCAATGGCGCATGGCACAAGTCGCACAGGACATGCCCGAAACCGACGATAGCGCCACCCGGTTCGTCATCGAAGGCGATACGCGCCTTGTGGAAGCGGAAGCAGAGGTGGCAGCTGCCGAAGCCAGTGGTGATGGCGAACGCATGGCCTACGCCTACACACACCTTAATGATGTGGGCGCGCACGATGCCCAGGCCCGTGCTCAGGCATTGATACTGGGGCTGGGATTTAGAACGGACGAACTCGACAAACCCGTCAACAGTTTCTCCGGTGGCTGGCGGATGCGCCTGCAACTGGCTCGGGCACTGATGTGCCCGTCCGACCTGCTACTGCTCGACGAACCGACCAACCACCTCGACTTGGACGCCCTCGTCTGGCTGGAAGCCTGGCTCAAACGCTACCCCGGCACGCTGATTGTAATCAGCCATGACCGCGAGTTTCTTGATGCCATCACCAACGTCACGATCCATATTGATCATGGCAAACTGGTTCGCTACGGCGGCAACTACAGCGCCTTCGAAGACCTGCGTGCCGAGCAACTCGCTATTCAGCAGGCGTCGTTTGCCAAACAACAGGAAAAGATCGCGCATCTGCAATCGTTCATCAACCGCTTCAAGGCCAAAGCCAGCAAAGCCAAACAGGCGCAAAGCCGAGTCAAGGCGCTGGAGCGTATGGAGAAGATTGCGCCCGTACTGGCCGATGCCGAATTCAGCTTCACCTTCGAAGAGCCAGGTGCCCTGCCCAACCCCATGCTGGCCATGGAAGATGCCAGCTTCGGTTATCCGCCACCGGCTGATGCTGCGCCAGGCACACCACCCGCGATCATTGTGCAGCACGTCAACCGTTCCGTACTGGCCGGCCAACGGATTGGGATCCTCGGTGCCAACGGTCAGGGTAAATCCACGCTGGTAAAAACGATTGCCAAGGATTTGCAGGTACAAAGCGGCACCGTCACCGAAGGCCGTGGTTTGACCATTGGCTACTTTGCCCAGCAGGAGCTGGATGTCCTATCCGCCAACAGCACGCCGCTCGAACACATGATCCGTCTGGCCAAGGATGCCCTGGCCAACGGTGCCACCGGACGCGACACCCGACAACAAAGTCTGCGCACCTACCTTGGCACCTTTAATTTCAGCGGGGATCAGGTCATGCAGGCGGTCGGCACCATGAGCGGTGGCGAAAAGGCACGCTTGGTACTCGCCATGATCGTCTGGCAACGCCCCAACCTGCTGCTGCTCGATGAGCCAACCAACCACCTGGATCTGGCCACGCGAGAAGCATTAGGCATGGCACTCAATGAATTCGAAGGCACCGTCATGCTGGTCAGCCATGACCGTGCACTGCTGCGTTCAGTCTGCGACACCTTCTGGCTGGTCGCCCGTGGCGGTGTCACGGATTTTGATGGCGACTTGGATGATTATCAGCAATACCTGCTCGATGAAGCCAAACGCCAGCGCGAAGCAGCAGCACCGCAAAAGCCCGTGGCTGCCCTCAAAGAAACCCAGAAAGCCAAACCAGCCTCCAACCGCCTGAAAGGGCTACAACGTGATCTGGAAAAGCTGGATCAGCTCATTGCCAGGCTCCAACAGACACGATGCGATCTGGAAACGACGTTGAGTGGCATCACCGACGCAGCAGCCATTACCGAAACAGGAAACAAGCTGCACCGTGTTCAGGAAGAACTAGATGCGCTGGAAGCCCGCTGGCTGACACTAGCAGAAGATATCGAGGCCGCGCAGGCCTGACTGGAGTGACGTATGGAACTTGCCACACTGATTGTCATCGCCTTTCTCGCCGCCGCCGCAGGTGCAACGATCGGTCTGCTGCTCGGTCGTGCCCGCACCGCCACGGCAGAAGCCAAAGCCGAACGGCTCCCGCAACTGGAAGGCCGGCTTTTAGAAGCGGAACAACAGGTCAACATGCTCAATGCCCAGATTGCCACACTGAGCACACAACTACAGCAAGAGCGACAACAAAGCACCGAAAAACTGGCCCTATTGCAAAGCGCCCGTGATGAATTGAGTAGCCAGTTCAAGAATCTGGCCAACGACATTCTCGAAGAAAAATCGAAGCGCTTCAGCGAACAGAACCAACAGAGCCTAGGCCAATTGCTTGAGCCACTCAAAACCCGTCTGCAGGAATTTCAGGGGAAGGTAGAACAGGTCTATGTGCAGGAAGGCAAGGACCGTAGTGCCCTAGCCGAACAGGTGCGCCAGCTCATGGAGCTGAATAAGACGGTCAGCCAGGAAGCCAACAACCTAACCAAAGCACTGAAGGGCTCCAACAAAACCCAGGGCAACTGGGGTGAGCTCATTCTGGAACGCGTACTCGAAACCGCCGGCTTACGCAAAGGCGAAGAGTTTGATGTTCAGGAAAGCCATACCACCGGTGACGGACGCCGACTCCAGCCGGACGTTGTATTACATCTGCCCGAAGACCGCCATCTCGTCATCGACGCCAAAGCCACACTCGTTGCTTACGAAGACTATGCCAACACCGAAGACGACAAGCACCGCGAAGCGGCACTCAAACGGCATCTCGATGCCGTGCGTGCCCACATCAAAGGCCTCTCGGATAAAAACTACCAGGATCTGTACGGCCTGAAATCGTTGGACTTCGTGCTGATGTTCATCCCCATCGAACCGGCCTTCATGCTGGCAGTGACCCATGATCGCGAACTATTCATGGATGCCTGGAACAAGAACGTCCTACTAGTAAGTCCATCCACGCTACTCTTCGTCGTCCGTACCGTTGCCAGCCTCTGGCGGCAGGAAGCTCAAAACCGTAATGCCCAGGACATCGCCAAGCGCGGTGCCGAGCTTTACGACAAACTGGCCGGCTTCGTGGAAGACATGGAGTCTCTGGGCAACCGCCTCAGCCAGGCGCAGAAAGACTATGACGGCGCCATCAACAAACTGTCGACGGGCCGTGGCAACCTGATTCGCCAAGCCGAAATGCTGAAGAAACTGGGCGTTAAACCGAACAAGGCCTTACCAACGCCGATGGTCGAACAAGCCAACGAACTCAACGAATCTAGCGACAGCGCCGACATGGAATGATGCATGAGGGCTATTCCGCATCTTTGAAGAATCCCGGCTTGGCCTCGCGCGGCAATTGTTTCAGTTGCCATTCCGCTTTCGAAGCGGCAGAACGATCCGCATAGGCTGCCTGCCCGACAATGCGCAGCGGCGGATTCGCCCGCGTATAACGTGCCCCCTTACCGGATTGATGCGCGGCAAAGCGCGCCGCGATATCCGTGGTAATCCCGGCGTAATAACTGCCGTTGGCACATTCCAGCAAATAGAGGAACCAGGGCTTGGGCGCCATCACACGGCGGCAGACATCAGCACGCGAGGCGTCACAGCCGCCTCGGCTAAATAAACCATGCCTTCCTGAATCGTCCACGATAGTTTCATCGTGCGATTGGCCAGAGCGACCAGCGTCTCGCTGTCTTCCGGCGTAATCTGAATCACAGAGAGATTGCGGTAACGCGACAAGGTATTGGCGTTTTGCTGCCACCACAGATCCGAGGCCCGGCCGCCATAGGTCATCACCACTGCGCGGTCAGCACGACTACAGGCCTTTTTGATACGCGTTTCATCGGGCAGGCCCAGGTCAATCCACAACCGGGTCACGCCGCCCGGATCTATTTCCCACAGCGAAGCATCTTCTTCATTCGAAAGTCCCCGGCCGAAGCGCAGATCTTCCGAGGCATAAAGCGCAAAGGCCAACAGGCGGATCATCACCCGTTCTATCGTTTCAGAGGGATGCTGCGCAATGGTCAGCGCATAATCGCCAAAGTGGTGTCGGTCCAGATCTGCCAGCTGCAGATCTGCCTTAAAAACAGTTGATTTAAGTGCCATGGTTCCTGTCCGAAAGACAGAAGGCTACGCTGAACCGCGTTGAATTCCAAATGAGCCCAGTTATCCGCATGGAAGTCGCTACAATGCGGCATGTCGTATCAAACTATGCCCACCCCCATGCCAATCCTACATTGGCAGGAACACGGTCAGAACCAACAGGCTCGCTGGATTTCCGAAACAGGCTTGCCGCCGCCTGAACAGCTCGTCGTGGCGGATGACACACTGTCTGCCGATGCCGCCTACAGACTGGTGCAATCCGGCACGACCATTCTCTGGCGTGGTGACTACCCCAATGCCCGACATTTGTTGCAGGCACTTACTCGCCGCGTGGACCGGCCACCAAGAAACGCACCGCCTCCGGCCAAGACCGCCCTGGAAGCCTTTGAACGACACCGCATCGCGCAAGGCCGGCGCGCCACGCTGCTTGGCCGTTTGCTGGTGCCACTTACGGGCGATTACCGGATCCCCTTACGGCGAGGCCAGGATGTGGCCGACGCGTGTGCCGCCACCCTGGGCCCCACCGATCCGGCAACCGGGGATGCCGTTATCTCTCTGCGCGGCTTACTAGCGCTGGTCAGTGCTTACGAATGGCAGAAAAAAGGCGCGTTCGTCCCGGCCCTCGATGCCGCGATTCATCCCCACTTCGGCGTCTTCTCACCGGTCCGGGGCGAATATGTGGATCTCGTCGCCAAAGCCCTCTTGCCTCAACCCTGCAACCTGGCCTTTGATATCGGTGTCGGTTCAGGCGTCTTGAGCTGCGTGCTGGCCAAACGCGGTATTCCCAGGGTGATTGGCACAGATATCGCCCCCCGTGCCCTAGCCTGCGCTGAAGAAAACATGCAACGCCTGGGTTATAGCCATCAGGTCCGGCTGGTTCGCGCCGACCTGTTTCCGACCGCCGCCGATGCCCCGCAGCTGGCAGATCTCATTCTCTGCAACCCACCCTGGTTACCGGCGCAACCGACCTCTCCCGTCGAAGCCGCCGTCTATGACCCGGATTCTCAAATGCTCAAATCCTTTCTCGCTGGCGTGGCTGAACACTTAAGCCCCAAAGGGGAAGCTTGGCTCATCCTGTCCGACATCGCTGAGCTTCTCGGCCTACGCAGCCGGCAGGAATTACTGGGTTGGATCACAGCCGGCGGCCTCTCGGCCACCGATCGGCTAGATACCCACCCCAGGCACCCTAAAACCCGCAACCAGAGTGATGCACTGCACAAAGCACGGGCTAAAGAAACGACCTCATTGTGGCGCCTAAAAAAGTCCTGAAAAAAGGGCTCGATTAAGAAGTTGATGCATTGACGAGAGCCCCGCTGGTGCGGATACTCATAAATTCGCCGAACTAACCTGACGGCAACATGTGGCTCGCACAACGAGCCCTCTATAACTACTACTTGAATTCAAGGGGACACCATGGCAGACAAGAAGTCGAAGATCATCTACACGCTCACGGACGAAGCACCGCTGCTCGCGACCTGTTCCTTTCTACCGATCATCCGCACCTTCACCGAGCCGGCCGGTATCGAAATCGTCAAGAGTGACATCTCCGTCTCTGCCCGTGTCCTCGCTGAATTTGCCGAATTCCTGTCTGATGACCAGAAGGTTCCCGACAATCTAGCCGAGCTGGGCAAGCTGACCCTGCAACCGGACACCAACATCATCAAGCTGCCGAACATCAGCGCCTCGGTCGCCCAGCTCAAGGCCTGCGTCAAGGAACTACAAGCCAAGGGTTACCCCATCCCCGACTATCCGGAAGCGCCATCCACCGACGCCGAGAAGGACATTGCTAAACGTTACGGCAAGTGCCTGGGCTCGGCCGTGAACCCGGTACTGCGCGAAGGCAACTCGGACCGCCGCGCGCCGCAGGCCGTCAAGAACTTCGCCCGCAAGCACCCGCACTCAATGGGCAAGTGGAACCAGTGGTCGCAAACGCACGTCTCGAATATGCACAGCGGCGACTTCTACCACGGCGAAAAGTCGATGACGCTGGACAAGGCCCGCAATGTCCGCATGGAGCTAATCGCCAAAGGCGGCAAAGCCACGGTGCTGAAAGAAAAGGTGGCCCTCAAGGCCGGCGAAATCATCGACTCGATGTTCATGAGCAAGAAGGCCCTGTGCAAATTCTACGAACAGGAAATGGAAGACTGCCGCAAGGCCGGCATCCTGTTCTCGCTGCACGTGAAGGCGACCATGATGAAGGTTTCGCACCCGATCGTGTTCGGTCACTGCGTCAAGATCTACTACAAGGAAGCCTTCGAAAAGCATGCCAAGCTGTTTGAAGAGCTAGGCATCAACGTCAATAACGGTATGGTCGATCTCTATGAAAAGATCAAGACGCTGCCGGAATCGAAGCGCGACGAAATCGTGCGTGATCTGCATGCTTGCCACGAGCACCGCCCGGAACTGGCCATGGTGGACTCGGCGAAGGGGATCACCAACTTCCATTCACCGAATGACATCATCGTCGATGCGTCCATGCCGGCCATGATCCGCCAGGGCGGCAAGATGTGGGGTGCCGACGGCAAACAGTACGATGCCAAGTGCGTCATGCCTGAATCGACCTTTGCCCGTATCTATCAGGAGATGATCAACTTCTGTAAGACCAACGGCAACTTTGACCCGACCACCATGGGCACCGTGCCGAACGTCGGCCTGATGGCCCAGAAGGCTGAAGAATACGGTTCGCACGACAAGACCTTTGAAATTGCCGAAGACGGCATCGCCAACATCGTCGATATCGACAGCGGCGAAGTCCTGCTGACGCAGAACGTCGAGAAGGGTGACATCTGGCGTATGTGCCAGGTTAAGGACGATCCGATCCGCGACTGGGTCAAACTGGCCGTCACGCGTGCTCGCAACTCGAACACCCCGGCTATCTTCTGGCTGGACCCGTACCGTCCGCACGAAGCCGAGCTGATCAAGAAGGTCGAAAAATACCTGAAGGATCACGACACCAAGGGCCTGGATATCCAGATCATGTCGCAGGTTCGCGCAATGCGCTACACCCTGGAGCGCGTCATCCGCGGTCTGGACACCATCTCGTGTACCGGCAACATCCTGCGCGACTATCTGACCGACCTGTTCCCGATCATGGAACTGGGCACCTCGGCCAAGATGCTGTCGATCGTCCCGCTGATGGCGGGTGGCGGCATGTACGAAACAGGCGCCGGCGGTTCGGCACCGAAGCACGTGCAGCAGCTGACCGAAGAAAACCACCTACGTTGGGATTCGCTGGGCGAATTCCTGGCGCTGGCTGTTTCACTGGAAGACCTCGGCTTCAAGACGGGCAACGCCCGCGCCAAGCTGCTGGCCAAGACACTGGATGCGGCTACCGGCAAGCTGCTGGACAACAACAAGTCGCCCTCGCCGAAGACCGGTGAGCTCGACAACCGCGGTAGCCAGTTCTATCTGGCCATGTTCTGGGCTCAAGAACTGGCCAACCAGACCGAAGACAAAGAACTGGCCGACAAGTTCAAGCCGCTGGCCAAGGCACTGACCGACAACGAAGGCCAGATCGTGGCCGAGATGAAGACAGTTCAGGGCAAGGCGGTCGACATCGGTGGCTACTACAAGGCCGATTCGGAGAAGTGCAAAGCTGTCATGCGTCCGAGCGCCACGCTCAACGCCGCACTGAAGGCTGCACGCGGCTAAGATTCAAATCAGCTGCAGCCCCAAAAGCCCACCGGACACCCGGTGGGCTTTTTGTTTTTTAATTGGCCCATATTAACGTCCGCTATTTATATATTAATAAACATATTTAACAGCCGTTAATATCAAATCACATAAAAATAAAACGATTTATTTGATATGCCCAAAGCATTTAATTGAGCTGCTTGAACTCTTCTATAAGATAGAATTTTCAAGTGTTTCAATGTGTTGCAGAAGCAACACGGCGAAACGCACTCACAATACTCAAATAAATCAAGGAACTAAAATGAGCACCATGAACCAACGGGTAATAAATAACCCGAAGTTCCAGGACCTGGTGGCAAAGCGGGGACGTTACGCCTGGTCGTTATCCATTCTGGTACTGGCCGCCTTCTATGGCTTCGTACTGCTGGTTGCCTTTCAACCCGCCCTGATCGGCGCACCAGTCAGCGAAGGCTCTGCCTGGACCTACGGGGTCGTGGGTGGTCTTTTCATCTTCATCTCCTTCTGGTTGCTCATGGCGCGCTATGTACATCGTGCTAACGGTGAATTCGACGCCATAAATCAGGAAATCCTGCGCGAAGCCTGGAAAGGAGAACAACAATGAATCACCGCATCACAAAGCTGTCGCTCGCAATGCTGGCCCTCGCACCGCAAGCCCTCCTTGCCGCAGGCCCAGCCATGGAAAGTGCCGAGAAACAATCGCTGAACATCCCGGCCATCGTTATGTTCCTGATCTTCGTAGCCATGACCCTAGGCATTACCTACTGGGCGGCCAGCCGCACCAAATCGGCTGCAGATTTCTACACAGCGGGTGGCGGCATCTCCGGCTTTCAGAACGGCTTGGCCATTGCCGGTGACTATATGTCTGCAGCAACCCTGCTCGGCCTCACCGCCATGGTCTACAGCAAAGGCTACGATGGGTACATCTATATGTTGGCCTTCTTCGCCGGCTGGCCGTGCATCCTGTTCCTGATGGCAGACCGCCTGCGTAACCTCGGCCGCTTCACTTTTGCTGACATTACTTCCTACCGTCTGGATCAGGGCAAAGTGCGTACCATGGCAGCCATCTCGTCCCTGACGGTCGTCTGCTTCTACCTCATTGCCCAGATGGTCGGCGCCGGACAGCTGATCAAGCTGCTCTTCGGCCTTGACTACGAAGTGGCCGTGGTCGTTGTGGGTGCCCTGATGATGGTTTACGTCACCTTCGGCGGCATGATCGCCACCACCTGGGTGCAAATCATCAAGGCCTGCCTGCTGCTAACGGGTGGCACCATCGTCATGGCTCTGGCCATGACCCAGTTTGATTTCTCGTACACCAACCTGATCGAGCGCGTCACCGCCCTGCACAAGAATGGTTTCGCCCTGCTCACCCCGGGTAACCTGCTGTCCGACCCAATCACCGCTATCTCGCTCTGTATGGGGCTGATGTTCGGTACCGCTGGTCTGCCGCACATTCTGATGCGCTTCTTCACCGTATCTGACGCTAAAGAGGCTCGTAAATCCGTACTCTACGCCTCCGGCTTTGTGGGCTTCTTCTTTAACGTCATCTTCCTAATGGGTCTGACAGCGATTCTAATCGTAGGTCAGGACGCCCAGTTCTTCGAAGGCGGCCAGATTGGTGGAAAAATCGTCGGTGGCGGCAACATGATCGCCATGCACCTCGCCAAGGCCGTTGGTGGCGACCTACTGCTCGGCTTCCTCGCTGCCGTTGCCTTTGCCACGATCCTGGCTGTGGTTTCTGGTCTGGCACTGGCAGGTGCTTCGGCTATTTCGCACGATCTGTATGCCCGCGTCATCAAAAAGGGCCAAGCCAGCGAATCTAAGGAATTGGCAGTTTCAAAACTGGCATCCATTGCCCTGGGCATCGTGGCCGTAGGTCTTGGCATTTTGTTCGAAAAGCAGAACGTCGCCTTCATGGTCGGCCTAGCCTTTGGCATTGCCGCATCAGCTAACTTCCCCGTACTCTTCCTGTCCATGTACTGGAAGGGGCTGACCACCCGTGGTGCACTGGCAGGCGGCTATGCCGGTCTCATCTGCGCCGTAACCCTGGTGCTGCTCTCGAAATCAGTTTGGGTCGCCGTTTTCGGTAACGCAGAGGCTGTCTTCCCGTATGACCAGCCGGCCATCTTCTCGATGCCCCTGGCCTTTGTTGTGGCGTTTATCGTCTCGAAGTTAGATACGAGCCGTCAGGCCAAAGCAGAACGCGAAGCCTTCGCCGATCAGTTTGTGCGTGCACAGACCGGTCTGGGTGCCGCCGCTGCTTCGAAGCACTAGAGTAAAACCCCTTGGCGCGATGATCACCCATCGTGCCCAACGAAAATGCCCACCAAACGGTGGGCATTTTTAATTGCATCGAAGCCATACTCAATAAGACAATCTGGCGTAAGGGGTTTTCGCCGACGCCTCAATGGCCTGCCGCAGCGTGATAATACCCCGTGCCTCAAGCAAAGGCACCAACTTCAAAAACACCTGTGCCGTGGCAACCGCATCCGAATAGGCACTATGCCGATGCTCAATGGACACCCCCAGCAACGCCATGCTAGCCTCCAGGCTATGGTGCGGCTGATTCGGATACGCGACCGCTGATAACAGCAAGGTATCCACCACCGGCTGACGGAACACCACACGGGTACTTTGCTCCTTGATCTGCAGAAAACGCATATCAAAGGCCACGTTATGCCCCAGCAACACACTCCCTGCACAGAAATCGTAGAACTCGGGCAACACCTGGCGAATCGTCGGCTTACCCGCGACCTGGGCATTACTGATACCGTGAATCTTTTCGCTTTCCGGATTAATAGGCCGCTGCGGATCAATCAATGCTTCAAAAGCATGGTCGGCATCGACATGGCCATCCGCGACACGCAATGCCCCGATCTGGATAATCTCATCCCCGTTGCTTGGTTGCAGCCCGGTCGTCTCGGTATCAAATGCCGTATAGACCAGATCCACCAGCGGCCGATCGAGCACGTCGGAATCGGCTGAACGATCGCACAAGGCTTCATACATCGAGCGCTGTGCCACAATTTTCGCTTCCACCTCATCCAGCTTGTGATCTCGCTGATCCGCCAATCGGTTCATGGCACCAATCACGGCCTGCAACTCGGGGGGCCCCAGCACATCCAGGCGCAGATCCCGGTTACTGCTCAGCATCACCGCTAGCCGTTCAGCCGTTGCGGCCATACCAGTGACATAAGCCCGAAACAGGCGATTCAACAGCGCAAAGCCCGCTAGCAATGCCAACAGCGTTAGCAACGCACCAACGGGTAACAGCTGCTGGAAGTAATGCGTAAAGATCGCCCGGTGCTCCAGCGAACCTTCCATCCAGGCGAACACGGCAACGCCCACGAATGGGCCAGCCATGAGCAATGCCAGAACAATCACGGCAAGCAGATATCTGGATCTGATCTGCATATTAAATCCGCTAGGGGCTTGCTCTTAAAGTTGACTACTTCAGATGAAGTACGTGTTCCCAACCACCGGCGTTTTTCAAATGCGTTGATTCTATCCATCCGCTTGCACCGGCAAATTTCCCGGTACCACCCGTAATCGCGCGTTTGGTTGGTTTAGACTGCTCGAGCGTTGCTTTAGCGCTGGGGTATTGTGCAACACCCTGGATTACAATTTGGTCATCCGTACCGTCACCAAACGAAAAAACAGCCGAAGTAATTCGGTATTCCATACCCGTTGATTCCACAACACCCGTGGTTGTCAAAATCCAATCCGTTGTTACGCTGCTGCCATCGTTTGCTTTTGCATCAAACTGCCAGATTCGAATATCACCAATCGATTGACCATGCTTACCATGATCAAGAACGGTCGGCGGCTCTATTTCAGGATGCGTTACAACGATCTTGGTTTCTGCCATTGATAGGCCAGACACGACTAAAAACCCCACCAGAAGGCCTAATTTGATTCTGTTCATGATTCGCGTCTTTCTCAGTGTCGATTTGAACTCACAGAGTAACATGAGCTCCGTACTCTTAACGCTGGGCTCTTGGTTTTAAAAAACCAATCACAAAAACAAAAAAGCGCCTCATGGGCGCTTTTCGTAAGAAACTGGCGGACAGGGCG
>JACCDN011006807.1_pt1 | contig 19739 bp, 19 predicted proteins | sample 7441691 | NCBI WGS metagenome assembly JACCDN01 (sample SAMN15323439, study PRJNA562643) | freshwater metagenome | isolation source: river surface water | place: USA:Blue River Watershed | collected 2017-08-16 | reverse complement strand
TTAAGCGCTCGTTCTCAGCCAACCAAGCAGGCATAGAACAGTGCTTATGTTAAGAATAACGGGCGCATACCGATTTCATTACGGTCATTACGGCTTAATTTAAGAAATAAATTAACTATTTTTTAGGCGCTGAAACAGCGAATTTGGTGTCAATCACCGAATCGTGGGTTTCCGACAGGCGAATCTCAAGATAAACCTGGCTGCCAACCAGGCTTGAGCTGCCCCAAACCTTGCCGGTTGAGTCAAAAGGAGAGGCCACTTCGCCGGTAATCACGATAGTTTCAGTGCCATCGGCGTTGATCATGTCGCTTATTCTTTGGTTAACCAATATAGATGTATAAATAACTCCCTCAAGAGTGAAATCAAACGAAGCGCGCTTGACCACATCGATTGAACTTGGAGAAATCTCGATTCGAGCGTGTGAACCAACCGAGTCATAGAAGTCATAAACGTCAACTGCGCTAGACAGTGAGGCGGCCTTAACCGCACCAGCAACAGATGGGTCGGCAGCATAAATAGCCTTTAGTGCGGCTTCGCTATAGGGGCTAGCTGATGGCACCGGCGTTGAGCGAACAAATGCGACGTTTGATGCAGTGTTGTTCGAATCGACTACTGCTTCGACAGGTTGCTCTGGTGAGGGCTTCACCACTGGATTGCCGGTTGCACTTGAATCCGGGGTTGATGAAACCGGGTTGCGGTCTTCTTCGGCCAAAGTAGTGGTTTGGCCTCGACCGCCGATGTTCACGAAGGCGCCAACCGCAAGAATTAGGAAGAGCACAAAGACCATGGCTTGAGCGCCAACCTTCTTTGCTTCTTCGGCAGCCTTGCGCGCTGCAACCGAAAGAATAGCCGAAACCGACATTCCTTCGGTGTCTACGTCGGCACCAAGAAGCGCCTTCTTGAAGGCAGCACGAGCGCGGAAGATAAGTTGAAGGGTAGCGTTCTCTGAAAGACCAACTTGAGCAGCAACCTCACGAGTTGACTTCTCTTCATACATCGAAGCAATCAGAACTTCGCGGTGGCGAGGGTTCAACTTGCTTAGAGCCAGGCGAACGATGGCTGCGTCTTCTGCGTGCTCAAGCTCGGCGCCAACCTCAGGGTCATTGCTCTCAGGTTCTGCAACATCGTCAATGCTATTTATGTAGGCGCGGCCCGAGGCTCGGATTACATCGAGGCATAGCAGGCGGACCTTCCACTTCAAGAAGCGGAGCACACCGATCTCAGAATCGAGCTCTGGCAATGTCACCATCAAGTAAAGGAATGCGTCCTGGACGACCTCGTCTACCTGGCTTTGGTTGCGCAAGAACTTGCGTGCGTGACGCTCAAGGTGCGGGCGAAAACGAGTGTAGATGTTGGCAAAATCCTGGGCAGACCACTCCTTGAGCACCGCTGCACCATGCGTGCGGAACTCAGGGTTCTCGACGTCTTCTAAAGACTCGTCATCCCATTCGGCCATTTGATCCATACCTCTTATTTTTGCATCTAAAGAAGGTAACGCGCTAGCCACGCGTTTATTACTGCTCCAAGCGCACTTTTTCAGACGCGACCTGCAACAGTCTCTCCCCGTAACTTGTTCTTATTGCTCGCGCCAACGATTCAAGCTCTTGGGCAGTAATCCAACCATTACGGAAGGCGACCTCTTCTGGGCTACCAATCAACTGATTAGTGTGCGATTGGAACGACTTGACGTACACGCCAGCATCCAGAAGGCTTTCCACGGTGCCTGTGTCTAACCAAAGCGTCCCTCGAGGCAATTCCACAGCCGCTAGCGAATCCTCACGTAGGTAAGAATTCAATAGGTCAACAATTTCCAGTTCGCCGCGCTTAGATGGTTCAAGCGCTTTGGCTCTTCGTATTGCTGAGTTATCTAAGAAATACAAGCCGGTGATAGCCGCGTCCGACTGAGGCGTGTTGGGCTTTTCTTCGATTGAGACCACTTTGCCATGGACATCGACATTCGCAATCCCGAAACGGGCAGGGTCTGGAACGCGCTTTAAAAGCACTTTGGCCCCCGAGGAATTAGCGCCCATTTCTCTGAAGAGAACTGAAAGCCCGGAACCGTGAAAGATGTTATCCCCCAAGGCCAAAATCACGTCGTCACCTTGCAAAAAATCTTCGCCAATAAACAGAGCCTCAGGAATGCCACCTGGCTTTGCTTGTATCTCGTACGAAACGCTAATTCCCAAATTGGCTCCGTCGCCAAAGAGGCTTTGGTAGTGCTGAATGTCCTGGTCTCGAGCTACAACAAGTATGTCTCTGACGCCACAGAGCATTAAGTTAGCCATCGAGTAGTAGATCAAAGGCTTGTCGAAAATCGGCAATAGATGCTTCGAAACTGCAGACGTCGCTGGTGCCAGACGCGTTCCCTTGCCGCCTGCCAACAGGATTCCCTTGATTCCCATGATGCCTTTCGTACTTTATGCTTACACTCTATGACAACTCGAATGCTGGTAACGGGGGGCGCGGGATTCATGGGCTCCAACTTCGTGAGCCACCTAATTGAATCCCACTCAGACTTCCAGGTGACAGTCCTTGACGCACTCACTTACGCGGGCAATCTCGACAATCTGACTCCTGTTGCAAATAGCATCGAATTTATCGAGGGATCCATTTGCAACAAAAAACTCGTCGAAGAGTTAGTAGGAAACTCTGACATCGTCGTCAATTTTGCTGCTGAATCCCATAACGACAACTCTCTCAAATCTCCGCGGGAGTTCTACGAGACCAACGTCATGGGCACATTCACCCTGGCAGAGGCAATCAAGGATGCTGGGGTTCGCTTGCATCACGTCTCCACAGATGAGGTATTCGGCGACATGGCCATTGACTCAGACCATCCATTCAGCGAGGAATCTGCCTACAAACCTTCTAGCCCCTACTCAGCGAGTAAAGCGGCTAGCGATCAACTGGTTAAAGCATGGATACGTTCATTCAGACTACGTGCAACAATCTCAAACAGCGCAAACAATTACGGTCCTCGTCAGTATCCAGAAAAACTCATTCCTAAATCGATTGACCGCATTGCACGTGGCCAAAGCCCCGAGGTATTTGGCACCGGGGCCAACGTAAGAGACTGGCTTCACGTGGATGACCACAGCCGTGCCGTAATGGCAATCATCCGAGGCGGTACTGAAGGTGAAAGCTACGTTATAAGCGGGGGTCAGCTACACACTAATTTGGAAATCATAGGCTTCATAAATTCTGCCTTTGGTAGAAACCCGAATGACTTCTTATTCATTGACGACCGGCCAGGTCACGACCGTAAGTACTTCTCAAGCGCTCAAAAACTCATCGACGAAACGGGCTGGAGTCCAGAAGCGCCAAGTGTTTCGAATTGGATCCACGAGTATGTTAAGTCCAACTTTTTGGCCTAAGGGCCCCATGCAGCTCAAGGCTGCACCTTAATCGGGTTGGCCATTCCTCGAAGTAGAGGCTGCAAGTTTTATCCAGATGGCCCTAATTATTGGTTTGAGTTGTTGAGTGTAGGTTGCCTTCAGCCGTGAGGGTCGCAACTGACTGGTTCGCGAATAAAAGTGGAAATTCAACCTGTATCCCTCTTCCGACCGAAAGGAGCGGAGCGAGCGAATATCGACCAGCGATCTAATCCCGGCCTGGTTTGCGTTTACTGAATAGAAGTCAAGTTGCTGGAGATTGAACAGTCTAAAGTGCCTCGAAAACAGCTTGAAGGAGGGTGTGAATTCGCCCAAATGTGGGCTCTCCGCTTGTTCATGCGCCTCCAACAAGTGATAGCCCAATACCACTTCCGGAGTCTTTGCATGTCTCCCTAGAAGAATGTCGATTTCAGCTGGTGTGCGCGAGGAAATCTTATCAAGAGCTCGATTCAGCATGTGCGTGGGTGAGGCAAACAAATGGTCTGAGATGTGAAATGGATGGTAAAGCCAATCTCGAACAATGAAGTTACTAAACAAAGTTCGATTCGGGTTCAAATCAAGCTGAAGCAGGAACTTACTCAGCTCGTACTCTTCGTCAGATCGGCACTTTATAACCCGAGAAGTATGAACATGCTGTAAGCCGTTCTTGATGCTCATGAACTGAATTCCCCCCCGGTCTCTATGAGGCACCTTGGGTAAATCTAACTCCCTTACGATAACCTCTAGGTTGTCGATGGTTGTTTCCAGAGACCGCAATTGGAGCAGAATCTGGGCCTGAACCGCGTCCTGGGCGTTCCAGGTTGAAACCACGCATTGCTGTACCAACTCGGAGTTTCGCTTGATATTTTCAACTGTTGCCTGGTTAAGTGGGCCCTGGATTAGCAAGCAAAGACTTCCAGTCATGGACGCCCTAAGACTCTTCCAACCAGCGTTCTAGCACTCGTATAGACGGACAGGGGCACAGCATAACGTTTCTGCAATTTGCGATAGTCTCGATCAGTATTAAATATTGCCACCGCTTGAGAATTCGCTTGCAAGAGCTTCTGATTCGGCACCCAGAGTGAGCCTCGGCCCCGATAGTAGTTTTTCAAGAGTTTCCTGCCCAAGCGACTGTGATAGCCCATCTCAAACCAAGAAGCCGCATGCCGAACTGCTGGCCAAGGGTGTTTCCGGAAACTTGCGGCCCCCTCGTCAAGAAACTTCGAATAGGCATACATTAGCCAGTCGAAAGATTCAAAGGTGAGAGCGGAAAACCCATCTTGGTCTTCAAGACTAAATCTCTTGAAAAACGACGCCATGTATTCGCGCTCGTAGATGGGCAAGTCGCTAAACCAGCCATAGTAGCCCTCGGCAACAAAGTACCTCTGAAGTGCGGTGCGATCGTGTTCGTCAGACAAGAGAGACAACGGCGCAGCGATAACTCTTGCGAGGTATTCGTTTCTCACTCGATGGAAATCGTACTTGGTTTCATAGTTGGCAATCTGCTCGCGACTAACTTTGCGAACTATTTCAACCTCATCATCCGACACTGCAACGCGAGAGACGTTTGATTGCCCAAACAACATTTTCAAGGCGAAGAGTTTCTTTACATTTATTATCGAGCGACGATCAACGAAGGACTGAATTTCCTTGACTGTAAAAAAATCTTCAAGCACAATAATGTTGTCGGCGACGCAACCCGCGGCCTCGAAGGCTGCGGCTTCGGCGTGGTAGGTGAAAACTACCGCAGACTCGATGCCCTCCCCAAACTCGACCAAAGAAGCCAGCATCGTTTTAAATACAGGCAATCTTGGAAGATGCGTTGGGACAAGCCAGATAACGCGTTTTTCAGCCATAGTCCTGCTCTGGCCTTCACCGGGTATCACCGTTTCCACCTACGCACCCTGAGTTTGAGGCGCGTCATTGACTTTCTCCCGCCTGACTGTTCAGGACCCTAAGCGTATGATCCGCGGCCCGCTTGGAAAGTTCAAGTGTTCTAAAGATCTCGTAGTCAACGGGAATTCCCAAACCGTGCATCACACGTCCGACTGAACCTAAGTTCGTAACTACTACCCCACCGTGTTCGGTCCCCATAAGGTAGTTATAAGCTGGTGCTACATAGTATTCGCCGTTGACGGAAGCGCCATCTGCACGCATTTGCCTCAACGCATCGAACATGATTGCGGCGGATTTGAAGCCGTATACCCCAACAGTCGCCAAATTTGATATCACGACTTTTTCACGAACTTCTAAAAGCTCCCCGTTTTCATCAAGTCGGGCGTAAGACCATTTCGGGTCGTTATCCTCCATAACCAGGATGACTCCGGCATTTGCTGGATTGCTGACCGATATATAGAAATCACCCAAGTCCGCGTCCAAGAACTGATCACTGTTGGCGGTTACCACGGGCAACTCTGGATCTAGATGCGATTCCGCCAGTGCCACAGAGCCAGCCGGCCCATCAGTTAGCTCCTCAACCTCCAGCACAACGACTTCAACCCCGAGAGCGGCCCCCATTTGAGTCATTCGTGAAGCTAAACCCCAAACTTTTGGAACAATAAGAACAATTTTGCACAGGGATGGGCTGGCTAAATTCGCAAGCACCAATTGAAACATCGGGACACCATGGATGTCTAACAGGGGCTTTGGTACCGTGTATCCCGCGTCGGTAAATCTAGAGCCTAACCCTGCCATCGGCACAACAAGTTGAATCGACTTTGGTTTGTTCATGCCAACACCTTGTCTTTTGGAAGGCTCGGCGACTTAATTGCCACGAGCACCACGTCAGTCAGAGCTTCGAAGTCTGCAACCTCGCCGGGACTGATTTCCAACACGTCGTCTGGGCCAAGATGAACATCGCCAATCCGACATCGTCCGGAGATTATTGCCGTCCACTCGGTGGCCCGAATCTGACTATGGGCCTCTTCGCGCGCTCCTTTGGGATAGCGCTTGATGCAAACTTCAAAATTCTCTTGCCTGTGCATACTTGGCTCAAAGTCACCCAGAAACCATCCGCCCGTAAAATTTGAAAGGCTGGCTTGGCGCATCACGGCTCCTGTCTTACAAGGTCAGCAGGCAACGAGTACGCTGCGTAGTCTTTGCGTTCGATTACCGAGTAGCCAACGTCCAAGCCTTGGGAAATAAGGTAGTTCAAGGAAGTCGAGACATAAAAGCGATCATTTACCGAGGCTCGATTTAGCAGAGCCCACTCCGCAGCCTGTAAGAAGAGGCTCGCAGTTTTGAAATAGAACACTCCAGTAGTAGCAAGCGGACCAACGACTTCCTTCTCCGCTACTTCAAGAACCTTGCCACCCTCCCCTACGGATAGGTAAGACCAGCGTGGATTGCTTGATTCAAATGCGACAGTGCCCGAATGGCAGTCGCTTTCGAGGAATTTATCTAGGTGCACGCTCAGCCCACCAGCAATTTCAGAGTCGCCGGCTGCAATTACCAAGGGCGCATCCAACTCCAAGTCAACCGCCGCGACCAAAGCCGTGGCCAGGGCGCCCCTAACAGAACTGCTTACCTCAACAATCCGAGTATGTCCCCCAAAAGCCCTCACGGTTTCAGCAATTGGGTATTCATTAGCCTCGTCATGATTTATGGCGACTGTTGCGATATCGCCAGGGGCCAGATACGAGGATAGAGCACGTTCCAGAATCGATTTGCCGTGAATGCGCACCAAACTCTTAGGCGAATCAAACCCAGCCCCCATAAATAGCTTTCGGGAATCTCCGCCGGCCGTAATGATCTTCTGAATGTTCGTCATGAGCCGGCCACCGTTTTCAGACTCCGCTCGATGAATTGCGTTGTCAACAATTCCACGGCGTGGACCTGTACAAAGTTGCAGCCCGCTAATTCGGCCGCGCGGAGGCCGTACTCGTGGTCCTCGACGACAAGGCACTCGTTCGGTTCAACTCCCAGTTTCGCTGCGGTGAGAGCAAACATCTCTGGGTCTGGCTTAGAAACTTTGACATCCTCGTTGGTCACGAGGGCATCCAAGTAGCCGAAAAGGCCAGCACTTTTCAACATCACTTCGGCGGTAGTACGAATCGAATTGGTGGCCACAGCTATTTTGAAACCGCGTTCTTTCAGCCAAGCCATCATTAGCAATTGCTCCACACGGGGATAGCACTCTCGGGCTATCTCGCGAAGAGTCCTCTCCTGCTTGACGGCAGATATTGTTGAATTCAGATGCGCTGGAATACGACCAGATTCATTCAGAAGTTTTAGCTTAACTTTGGTTGGCAGGCCATCGAAGGTGGTCTCGTGCTCCTCCCTACTTATGGATGCACCAAAAATCTCTAACGCCTCGTTGAGCGCATGGTAATGCCAATCCTTGGCCTCGATCAGGGTTCCGTCCATATCGAAGACGACCGCCTTAATCTGCATCTAAGAACCTCGAAAACTCGACAGGGAAATCTGTACAGATGTAAACATCTGCGCCTTTTTTCATTACAGCCTTGATGGCTTGCCAGGCATTCGAATGCGGTCGCCCGTGTAGTTCTGGCGAAACGATGACATAGGTATAGGCGGGGTTCTCGATTATGCCAGTCTCTAGCCACCAATCACCATCGAACGCGTCCAGCCAGACCCATTGCTTGGGTTGCCTTGCCATCAAGCTAGTCAGAGAATCTGCTGGTTCGTACTCGCTGAGGCGAATCGCTACTGGCAACGCTTGGCGGCTGTATTGAATGTACTGCGGCACCGACATATCAAAGAAAAAAGTGTTTGAGTATGCCGGCCGTGAGAGTGGAAAACCTTTCATTATCCCTGGAGCAAGCCCATCGGATTTGATATTTAGCGCTATCGGTAAGCCTTGAGGGTAGCCCTGAATAGCGTCAAATAGATCTGACAGCCTAACTTCATCTCCGCGAGGAATATCGTGCGAAATTACGATCTCGCGGGCATAGTCTCTCAAGTCGGTTTCAATGCCAAACCCGAGCTTCAAAGCAGCAGACAGCGCATGCAACGTGTTTTGCTCTCCGGGCACGGACCACAGCCCCCTGTGAGCAAGAATTCGGTGGTTCAATGACGAATGGACATTGTGCAAACCCAATGCAACTACCCGCTCTTTCCCATCATGAATTTCTACCATCGTAAGTGGTGAGAGCCCCCGAAGTAGTAACCAACTCGCTCCTTGAGATTGTTTAGCTGCCAAGGTCGAAGTTGTATTTGATATGAGCGAATGCCTTCTGGCATACCCATTAGGTCGTGAAGGGCAGTGCCGATGTCGACAAAAAACAAGTCCGGTCTAATCTCCAACAACTCGGCGCCAAGAATGTTCGTCAATGAAGATGCAGAGCTCAACACTAGAGAGCCCCTGGGTAAAAGTCTGACTTTCTCCAGCGTCCTATCCAAACAGCTTGGGAATTCAGCAATGAGACCGTCTGGAACTGGAATGAGTTGCCACTTGTGGTCGATTAAGTTGGGTTGCATTCGAAAATTTCCAACCACTGCAACAGTTTCAAAACCTTTGAATTCGGTAAGCACTTCCGAACGAAACCGCTTGAAGTTTCCGTTGATTAGCAAATCTGAAAATGTGAGATTTTTCAATACTCCACCATTCAGTTCAATCATTAAATTTCGATCATTGAGCGCCCGATTGTGCCTTGTTGGAATACCTTTAAAGTACTGAGGATGTTCTTTGCGGGCGCTCCGGAGAAGGGCAGCGTGAAATGCCTCATCCCTTTTGGGATCAAAGTCTTTATGGTCAAAAACCGGATACACAAAGGATGACGTTCCTTTACTCCAGGTGATACCTTTCGGGCCAAGAACGAGTCTCTCACGACGCAAGATTTCCATCTCTCCGTCGCTAAAACGGACAAAAGTGAAAGGCTTGCGGGACCTTAGGTCCTGTAGGAACGAATCGAGATCCCGCCGGCCTTTAGGCTGAACGAGTCGTCGACCAGCATGACAATCTTTGAACACCCTCCGAGTCTAAGACTTGCGCATGTAAAGTGAGTCAATCCGAGCCCTTCATCCACGCCTAGAAGTAGGCTGGAACTGTGCAAACCCCATTCACCCGCCCGCGTGTAACCGGTAGAGAGATGCTTTATCTCCAAGAGGCACTTTCTAGCGGGCAGGTTTGGGGAGGTGGCGAGTTTTCGAAGTGGTGCACTTCTTGGCTAGAGGAGAAAACTGGCACGTCTAAGGCGTTGCTCACTCAGTCGGCGACGGATGCACTGGAAATGGCTGCTCTTCTCCTTGATCTGAATCCTGGCGACGAAGTAATCATGCCTTCTTACACGTTCGTCTCGACAGCAAATGCCTTTGCCTTGCGAGGAGCCCAGCCCGTGTTCGTGGACATCGATCCAGACACCCAAAACATCCGACCAGAGGCGATTCGGTCTGCGATGACAAGCAAGACAAAGGCCCTGGTGGTCGTCCACTATGCGGGTATTGCTTGCGACATGGACGCTATTTTAGAAATTGCGCGAGAATTTGAAGTTTACGTTGTCGAAGACGCCGCACAGGCCATCTCGTCACGCCATAATGACCGCGCCCTAGGCTCGATCGGTGATTTGGGTTGTCTTTCCTTTCACGGAACAAAGAACGTCTCCTCGGGTGAGGGTGGAGCGTTACTTGTAAACAACCCAAACCTCGCTGAACGCGCCGAAATTCTCCATGAAAAAGGCACAAATAGGTCGCGTTTCCTCGAAGGACTTGTGGACAAGTACACCTGGGTCGACGTGGGCTCCTCCTTCTTGCCGAGCGAACTTACATCTGCCGTTTTGCGTGCCCAACTCGAGTCCGCCGACGACATTAATCAATATCGACGCTCCGCGTGGGATCGTTACCACGCTGCATTTAGCAAGGCTGGCTTGGATGCATTGTGGACACTACCTCGCGTGCCGGCTTATGCGGTGGGAAACGGGCACATGTTTCAGGTCTTGCTTAACGAACGACTAGACAGAGCAGGCTACATAAAGGAAATGAAAAACCATGGAATCCAGGTGGTCTCGCACTATGTCCCCCTCCACACATCGCCAGCAGGCGAGAGGTATGGAAGGACCAGCGGAATCCTTGTGAACACCGACGTAGCAGGAAGTCGATTGGTTCGTTTCCCAATGTGGTCGGCTGAAGGTCTAGCAGTTGAAGAAGTGGCCGAACATGCAATATCCACTTTGGAAAGGCTTAGCCTTGAGCGCAGGTAACACTTACCCCTTGACGGTTGCCGTTATAGTTGGCACTCGCCCGGAGGCTATTAAAATGGCGCCTGTGATTCTCGCGTTAGCAAATAGCGATGATTTTTCACCAATTCTGATTGCAACGGGGCAACACGGAGAAATGCTGTCCCAGGCTCTGGACTTGTTTGGCATAACGCCGGACTACAACCTTGGAGTCATGCAGCCGGGCCAATCTTTGGCCGAGCTCACGACGAAAATTGTGGCTGGAATGTCGAACTTGCTTGATGAGCTTAAACCGGACGTCGTTCTTGTCCACGGAGACACTACGACTGCTTTTGCTTCGAGCCTGGCCGCTTTTTACCTTGGTATTCCAGTTGGGCACGTCGAGGCGGGGCTGAGAACTCGCAATTTACTCGGGCCATTTCCCGAGGAATTCAACCGTCAGGCCATCGCTCGATTTGCCATGTGGAATTTTGCCCCTACTAGTAAGGCGAGGGAAAACCTCGTCGATGAAATGGTCGCTCCGGGCTCAATTCACGTAACGGGCAATACGATCGTAGATGCGCTCAACATTGTTCTTGAGCAACTTCACAGTCAAGACGGGCTCGGCGGGCGAGTCAGACTCGAGCTCTTGGAAACTCTCAAACTTGATTACGAAGCCAAACCCCTTGTTCTAGTCACTGCGCATCGTAGAGAGAACTTGGGTAGTGGAATTGAAACCATATGCGAAGCAATCGCGGAACTTGCAGATCTCTTTCCAGGTGTCAACTTTATCTTCCCAGTTCACCTCAATCCTTTGGTACAGAAACTCGCTGAGAAACACCTCACGAGCAAGAAGAACGTGGTCTTGACCCGGCCGCTGAACTACACCGAGTTCTTGACGCTTCTTTCGAAGTGCTCTCTAGCCATTTCAGACAGCGGTGGCGTTCAGGAAGAAGGCGTCAGCCTGAATAAACGAATCTTGGTAACGAGGGAAGAAACCGAAAGGGCTGAGGGTGTTCAATCAGGCCACCTCAGGTTAGTCGGCGCGAATCGTAGAGCAATCGTTGACCAGGCATCACTGGTTCTTACGGCGCAAGCGGGGGCGGAGATGTTTTCATCGCTTCAAAATCCCTACGGCGATGGTTGTGCAGCAGCTCGAATCCTTCAGGTGTTAGCGGATTATGGCAACCAGTAAAACACAACTGCAAAAGCCGAGAATCGCTCTTTGCCTCTACGGTCGTTTCAACAACCGGCTTGACGAAAGCTCTGGAACTGCAGGCTTCGAGTATATCCGACAGTCGCTGCTCAGTAAACATGACGTGGACGTTTTCATCTACTCGACAGATCTCGAGAACGCCCTTGAAATTTCCGAACTCTACAAGCCCTGGGCCAAGGAAATCGTATTTGAATCACAGAAAGACTTTGGGGAGGTCCTTCGACAGAACCAAATCGATGAATCAAGATTTGATGCAAAGCAAGGCTTTAGGACAATTTCCAACACGCTCGCATTCCTGTATGCGCGAGGTAAGGCAATTGAACTTGCCGCAGAGTATCAAGGCCAAAGCGGCACACATTACAGCTCGGTGGTTGCGGCGAGATTCGATCTCGGGCAACTTGATAAAGTGAATGGCAAACACTCACACCGAGTTAGCGAGATTGGTTTCAACCCTCGACTGGACATGGAGTACATTTACAGCGCCAATTGGCGTCAACACGACGCCGGTTACGCCGACCAATGGTTTTACTCATCTGTGGGCAATATGCGGACACTCGCCAATATGTACGACCACACAGTGAGTTACTTCAAAGGCGATTTAGGCTACTTCGAATTCTTATCGACGGGGGTCACAGATAGTTGCCGTCAAGATGAATTCGCAAACACGCGCTTCACCCCAGATAAGCGACATCTAGAGAAGAGAACATATGCTCTTGCGGAGGCGGTAAACAACCACCTTTTGCACAAGTATTTTTTTCTTGAGACAGGTCTCTATCAGAGGAGCAAGTTTACTTCCGACTTTGGAGATGTCGCTAACGTGCTCTACTCACATACGGACTATGACGATGTTTGGCCTGCATTCTTCGCGCAGCAGGATAAGTTACTCGGCCCACTTCGTGAAAATTTCATATTCCTCAACAAATACTCCGACAAAGTACCATCGCACTGGACTCAGGTGCTGTACACCGACACTGCCTCCTATACGGAACGACTCAGTCAGTGCCTCGAACAGATTGACAGCGAGGTGATTTTGTTTCAACACGAGGACATGTTTCTCTACGGAACTCCCAATGTGTCTGCGCTCACAAAAATTCTAAAACTCCTTTCAACCTCGCCGTCTCGACTCGATTATGTTCGCTTTATACGCGGTGGGCGTTTCATAGGATCCGCCATCCCAGGGAACTGGAAGTTCAGTCGAATGCATAAGTTGTCACCATGGTTACTTTCGGTGCAACCTTCGTTTTGGCGCAGAGAGGCCATGCTCAAGTTGGTTTCCGAACTTAAAGGTAAGAACATTTGGGAATTTGAAAGCGCCGGCCAGAGAGTATTCAGGAGACTCGGTATCCGTGGCGCCACAATCAACCAAAAGGGAGCTCGCCGAGGAAAATACCACTGGGATAACGAGATTTACCCCTTTGTTGCAACTGCGATAGTCAAGGGCAAATGGAACATTTCGGAGTATCGAGATGTTCTGGAGCCTATCCTGGAGAGCAGTGCGATTGACCCGGAAATACGCGGCACTACTTAGGGTTGAAAGCGGCTAAAAGCCTCCTCACAAACGTCAGACTAGCGAGTTTGTGTGCGAGTCCTGGAAACTTCGCTACAAGTTTGTAGATCACTTTTGGATACGCTTTAGCGTATGTAAACTCGCCTCCACGTTCAGCCAAAACCTTAAATCCTTGTCTTCTATAGTGCTGCAAGGCTCTTTCAAATTTTCGCATCGCACCTGCCCCCTTCGAAATAGCTTCCTGGCTCGTACCGAGGGCGACCGCACTTTCAGGCTGCGAACCCCACAAGGATAAATCCCCGATCGGATGAGGGGGAACGAGCGTCGGAAGACCAAGGTTCTTTTGGATAGCAAAACTGAAGTGCATGTCTTCACCAGCCAAACTCTCAGGAAATTTGATCGCATATTCTGCCCAGTAGGCAGACAACCACTCGCGCTTGAAGAACCAGGCATGTCCAACGATGTCCACCTCTGTCACCAGTTCGTTTGGCGCGTGAACCCCTGCCTCCAAATTAATGCTGTAACTTGATGGCTCCACGAAGATTAGACCACGGGTGCCGAGAAGACCTGGGGTAAGCGCCATGGTGTTCAAGCAATTCTCGATCCACCTGGAACCTGGGATTGTGTCATCGTCCAGCATCAGAATGAATTCAGTCTCTGCGTTCAAGGCATAGGCGAACCTCGCCCAAACACCGAGATTCTCACTTGCACGGGAGATGACCAGGCCCTCGCGCAGAGAAGCGGGCACCGACTCGACGCCATTCTCCCAAACTAGGATTTTGTGAACAGGGACTGATTGAGATCTGATTGCAGCAAGTTGCTGTCCCAACGATTTCGAACGTTTGAAAACGTTCAAAACCACCGTAACGGTAGGTTCTCCAGCCATCTGTGCCTTTCAATCAATACACCGGACTGAATCAGCGTATTACAAGCAACTCTGAGATTGGCCCTCACCTAACGAATGCCGCTTTTATTCGGTAGCCTTAAATCATGCGTGAATTATTGTCGGGTCCAAGCGGCAACTCCCTGATTACGGAGTATTCCTCCTGGGATTCCATAGCTTTTGAAAGAAAGGTGGAGGTGCTCCAGGGGCTTACTATCTCTGATTATGCTAGCTTCGAACCTGAGGCCCGGTCCGCGATCAAAACCCTGTCAGCCGATGGCGTCTCTTTGCTCACTGCCAGGATTTCGAGTGCGCGAACCCGCGATCTGGAGCGACTGCAAAGTCTTGGATTTCGTGTGGTTGAAACTACGTTTTCGCCAGCTTTTGTCGGGAAATTCGGGGACACTAACCCGTCAGCGTTTGTCGTCCGTACCGCGAGTAGTCAAGAACTCCAGTCCATCATGACTATTGCACACGACGCATTCACGGTTTCTCGGTTTCACAATGACCCTTTCATCTCTGATGCTATGGCGAATCGCCGTTACGAGAATTGGGTCAGAAGTACTGCGTCAAGCGAGTCTCAGGAATTGCTCTCCATCGTAAATACAGACGACGAACTAGTGGGGTTCTTCATAAGTGAGACAACCGACAATGAGGCATATTGGCATCTGACAGCACTCGCTCAGCCATTTCGCGGCCGAGGATTAGCTGCCGAGGTTTGGAAAACGGTAATGCAGTTTCAAAGCCAACTCGGAGTTACAAGCTTTCGTACAACTATTTCAGGCGCGAACGTGCCCGTCGTGAATCTATACCCTCGACTCGGATTTAGACTGGACAACCCTCAAACGTCTCTTCACTTACATCTTTGATTTAATCCGCACAAAGACGCCCTTCGAAAGCGAGTAAACCGCATCTGCGTCTTCCAGCGTCCTGGGTCTATGAGCAATAACAATCAGTGTCTTGCGCCCTCTCAGATTAGCCAAAATGTCCTGAATGGCAGATTCCGTTTCAGAATCCAAAGCGCTTGTGGCTTCGTCGAGAATGAGGATGTCAGGATCAGTATAAAGAGCCCGCGCCAAACCCACTCTTTGCAGTTGACCACCCGAAAGTTCCCTTGCCCCAGGACCTACTCGAGTGTCTAGGCCCTCGGGCAGCCCATCAACAAAATCCATTAGCTCGGCGCCTTTCAAGGACTCTTGCAGACGCGACTCGTCACCCTCAAGCCCGAGCAAAAGGGTTATATTTTCGCGCAGTGTGCCCGCAATCAACTCCGTTTTCTGTGGAACGTAGCCGAGCGTCGAGAGCCGAGCCACTTCTTCTCCTGCATTCGCCGCAACACCAATCCTTACCAACCCAGAATCCGGCTTTCGAAGGCCAAGCACTATGTCCGCGAAGGTGCTCTTTCCTGCTCCGGACTTGCCAACGATGGCGACATACGAACCTCGAGGGATACACAGAGAAGCGCCATTTAGAACTGGCCTAAGTCGCCCGGGAAAACCAAATGAGACGTCCTTCACTTCAATCGCGTTACTGGCCTCAAGAGTAGGCAAAACGTCCTCAGTTCTCACCCTTCTGTTCTGGTGAACTTCTCTCAGCAACTGATATGCAAGCATGGCCTCTGGTTCGAAACTGCGCAGGGCATTCCAGCCCGACTGCAGAGGAAGCATCGACGCGACAATCCTAAAAATGCCAGCAAGGAACATCGCTATTTCGGCGGCTGGAAGCTCCTCACCCATCGCGTTAGAACGCTGAAGAACAAGCAAACCCACCCCCACCATTACAGAAATCTCGGTAATGTATCGCGGCAAGGTGGTGATAGTTGAATAAACTGCTGACTGTTTTGAGGACTGAGACCTATCCTTCGCAAATGCCGCACTCATCGAGCTCGCCACTTTTCCAACGGCTATCTGCCTGAATGCGCCCAAAAGACTGGTCATCGTAGTTTGCGAATTTAATAGCGCGACGTAAGAAGCCCCCGCCGTTTTTGCCGAAGCGCGACCAAGTGTTACTTGCATAACGAACCCAACAGCCCCAAAAAACAGGCCTATTGTCAAGAAGAGCAGCGGATTTTGAATCAATAAGAACACTGAGACGCCCACTAATAGCGCGATTTCACTAGCGACACCTGAAAACGTGTTGATGACCTGGGCAAACCCAACATTTACAGCTCGTGTTATGCCGTGCAGTGTCTCCTGACGCGAGCGCGTTTCCACGAAATCGATAGACGCGTCGACGAAGCCGTTGAAAACTTCAACTGCTTTGTCGGATTCGAGTCGAGCCACGAACTGTGAAGTGATGTAGGTAAGGACTACGGACAACAACCCCTTTATGACGAAGAAACCTACTGCGATTGATGCTAGCGCCACGTAGCCTTTGTCAAAACCGTTTTCGCGAAACCACGCCAAAACCATTGCGAGCTGGCTCGTTGGGGCGATAACGGTGCCGGAAACTAAAGACACCACGACACCGACTAGAAAGATACCTGCTAGATCAAATCCCACCAACAACAGACGGACCCCAACCGAGAGCCAGACAACAAGTTGCTCACGGGATGTCAAGTTACGTCTGAGTCCTTTATAGATTTTCATGTGGGCTCCTATTTTTCGCGTACATAAAATTAGCCTTATGCAGGTCCCCGCGGGCCGACTTAGAAATCATCAACCGATTCTCGTAACTGACCTGAAGAACCTCGACACGATCCCTATTCAAGGCGCTAGATATCCCCTGGGAGACTGAGACTGTTGAGGTCCCTTCTAGTGAAACACCGTGTTTTGGAGTAACAAACCAATCATCAACACACGCGGTGCTGGTCTGAATCGGGAAAGCACCCATTGCCATTGCCTCAAGCAATGAGGTGCTGATGCCGTCACTTAGGGAAACGCCGATGTAAATGCGGGCTGAGGCAAAGAGGTCAAGCATCTCGGTGTGAGAAAGTTCGCCCTTGCCATGCCACTCGACATTTAGGCCGGTCTTCCGCTTGAGTTTCTTGACGAGACGGATTGTTTTGGCGTTGCAGGAGTAGAAAATGATCTTGTAGTCAGCAAGTTCATTGGTGAGAGAATACAGAGCTTCAACGGCGACCGATGCACGACCAACCCAACCTTCGTAACCCTTGATTGCGATCACCTTGCGTTCGGCCGTTGGAATTAGCGGTCGGCTTAACTGCTCTTCGGTGAACCCCCCGGCGTTGGGGAAGACCGGCATGACTTCACCCGTAAACCCGTATTTCTTGGCCAACGCAACATCGCGGTTGCATTCGGCCGAATAGCGGTTAGCGCGTGCGAGAAGCTTCTTGATCTTTGCCAAGTGCTTCGGAAATTGCTGAAACCAATAAATGTCGCTGCCGTAGTTCGTGGCGATGAACGGAGTCTTGAGCGATGCGTCTTCGAGGGCGCGGCTTGTGATGTACCCACCGTGTTGAAGCTCTAAAGCGTGAACGAAATCTGGCTGGTCTCGCTTGAGAATGCGTCGTAAGAGAAAGCCGCGAACATAGTCTGAGAGGACCAAGTCCAGCCCCCAAAGCGGAATCGAAAGTTTTCCGCCGAACGGAACAATCTTGATGTTGCCGTTCTTTGCCATCATGTCTTTGATCATCGCGTGCACGCGACGATTGGGTGTCGACGGGAAGAGCGTGAATTCAACCTCAGATGCCTCAAACTGGGCGATCCAACGTGCCACATGGATGCTGTCAACCATGCAGACTAAGATGACCCGCTTGCGGCTCATCAACTAACCAAGGCGGCGAATGCCGGCCCATTCGTGGTGACGGCTTGCGGTAGAAAGAATGAATCGAATCACGCGCTCGGCGAAGTTCCGAACTTCGTAGCCCTCTGGCAGGGTGCGATCGGCCTTGGGAGGGTTGGCGATTACCTCCTTTAGGCCTGCGATGACGTTGTCGCGCTTGAGCCCGGTCAGGACCACACCTGCAACCTCGAGTGCTTCTGGGCGTTCCATGGAGTCACGAATCGTGATTGCTGGAATTCCAAGAATTGAAGACTCTTCGCTGATTGTGCCGCTGTCTGAAATCACCGCAAGGGCGTTCAACTGAAGTTTGTTGTAGGCCATGAAACCAAAAGGCTCGTGGAAGATAACACCCGGAGTCTCGACATAGCCAGGTAGGTTCTCAAGCTGCTTGCGGGTGCGCGGGTGGGTCGAAACCATTACCGGTATCTTCCACTCTTCATGAATCGCCTTCAACGTCTCTAGAAGGTCCGAAAGACGGGCTGGGTTATCAACGTTCTCCTGGCGGTGAGCACTGACCAAGAAGTAGCCGCCCTTGGTCAGCCCGAGGTCGGTCAACACATTGCTGGCTTCGATGTCGGCTCGGTAGTGCTCGAGAATCTCGCGCATTGGCGAACCAGTCTTGAGCAAACGACGAGGGTGGATGCCCTCGTTGCGCAGGTTCTCGTATGAATACGAGTTGTAAGGAAGATTGAAGTCAGAGACATGGTCAACCATGCGGCGGTTTGACTCTTCTGGCACGTTCTCATCGAACGAACGGTTGCCGGCCTCCATGTGATACACGGGAATATGCATGCGCTTAGCGAGCAACGCTGCAACAGCCGAGTTGGTATCGCCGAGAATAGCAACCCCGTCGGGCTTGTGCTTGATGAAGACCTCTTCAATCTTCTTTAGGGTGTCACCCATCACGGCGCCGAGGCTTGATGTGTCGACATCTAGAAAGTAATCGGGCTTTCGAACCTTCAGTTCTTCAAAGAAGATGTCGTTCAGCTTTGGGTCATAGTTTTGACCAGTGTGAACGAAAATGTGGTTCACGGTCTCGTCGAGCTTGGCGATAACTCTTGAGAGACGAATGATCTCTGGTCGGGTGCCGACCACGGTAACAATTGTCAGTTTGCTCATAGTTGGGCCTGCACTTCAGGGAGGGTGAGAAGAAGTTTTTTTACGCCCTCGACGTCGAGGCGAGTGGTGTTGTGTGAGGTGTAGGCTTCGAGTTCGGCTGGGCGCTGCTCGCCTTCGTCGAAGTAAAGCGAATAGTCGAGCGAGCGAGTGTCGAGCGGCACCTGAAAATATCCTTCGTGGTCGATTGCAGTTGCACGCTCTTCAGTGCTCAGCAACGACTCATAAAGCTTTTCACCGTGACGAACACCGATTGCCTGAACCGGGTGACTTTCAGCACCGAAGAGCTCTTTGATTGCCTGAACCAAAGTCCCAACGGTTGAGGCTGGCGCTTTTCGCACGAAAAGATCACCCGAAGCGGCGTGCTCGAAAGCATATTTCACCAGGTCAACTGACTCGTTGAGGCTCATCAAGAAGCGCGTCATCTGTGGGTCGGTGACCGTGATTGGTTTACCGGTCTTTATCTGGTTTATGAACAGGGGAATCACCGAACCACGCGATGCCATAACGTTTCCGTAGCGAGTCACTGCGATAACGGTGTCGCCAGCTTGCCCGTTGCGCGCAAATGACAGGGCAGTTTTCTCCATCAAAGCCTTTGACATTCCCATGGCGTTGATTGGGTAAACGGCTTTATCGGTGCTGAGGCAAACAACCGACTTAACTTTGGCTTCGATTGCCGCGCGCACAACATTTGCACTGCCCTGGATGTTGGTGTTAACCACTTCGAGGGGGAAAAATTCGCCAGATGGCACCTGCTTTAGAGCTGCGGCGTGAAATAGAAGGTCGGTGC
>JACCDN010915716.1_pt1 | contig 19746 bp, 16 predicted proteins | sample 7441691 | NCBI WGS metagenome assembly JACCDN01 (sample SAMN15323439, study PRJNA562643) | freshwater metagenome | isolation source: river surface water | place: USA:Blue River Watershed | collected 2017-08-16 | reverse complement strand
GCAGTACAGGAGACCGTCTGCAGGGCAATCAGGGAACAGACCTGTATCAAATCACACCCGGTGACAAGGGTGAAATCCTTGTCAGTAATGAAGATAATACCCCTGCTCCATCACTGGATACGCTGCAGTTTATGACGCAGCCTGAAGCGGACGGGCAACCTGAGATAGAAGATGTACAGCCTGAGATAGAACAGGATGGAGGCGATCTGCTGCTCAGGACATCGGGCAGCCGGCATCCCCGGGTGCGTCTCCTGAACTTCCTGGTAGAAAAACGCTATCAACATCTTCAGGTGCGCGATAAAAACGGAGAAACGTACCAGTTGGGAGAACAGGAAGGGAAAGTCCATCTTTATCAGGGTAACCTGCAGGCTCCGGAAGAACATGTCGGTTACGTTTCCATCGCTGTTGACAAAAGCAGGGCACAGTTATCAGAGGCGATGGCGGCTTTCAGCCCTGATGCACTGATACCACTTCCCTCTGCGCCAGTGAAGAGCATGGTACAGCAGCATGACAGGATAATTGTTCCCCATAACTAGAAAGGCAATACCCGGGTTTTGAATGGCATCATGAATATTCAGCCCGGGGATGTTATAACGACAGACAGGCACTGACCTGTAAACATCTAAGGAACCGTCAGTCATGGATGGCATACAAATTTTCGATACAGAGCGCAGTTGAGCGGCTGACTCCCTGACGGGTAGCACGCTCATAAAAGAAAAGTATCCTATTTTTGTTGCTGGCTTATAACGTTTTTACAGTACAGGCACATTGAACAGATCAAAAAATTCCTGCAGAGGTATTTTCTGGCCGTTCAGTTCTGCCTGGTTATCTGCATACTGTACACTGCTGGTGATAGTATCATCCTTATTAACGGTGAGTTTAAACAGTTGCCCCAGAGCAGACAGCCCCTGCACTTGTTGTGCCGCCAGTTTTTGTGATTCTTCCTCATCGTGCCCTCGTAACCGGGCGGTTTGAGCAACTAATTCTCGGGCCATAGCCATGGGAATATTCAGTGTCATATCCAGATTTTTGACCATCTGAAAGCCCGGATGACTTTGCTGTGAAGGTGCAAAGTCGGTTTTTCCCTCATCGGTGAATGTTATACCGAGTGTCAGTGTGCTTTCCCCTTGACTATTTTTCCAGCTCAGGGGGGCTATTTTTACTGTTGGATTCGTGTTCAGGAATGCCGGAAATTTTGATATCAATAACTCATCCAATTGAGCAAGTAAGGCATCAGGATTTTCATTTTGTTGTACAAATTGCATGATATGTTGATGAAAGGCAGAAATAAGCTGTTGGGTTGCCTGACCATCCAGTTTATCAACGTTGATGGCCAGCTTGCCGGATCCAAAATCATTACCACGTAACTGCAGTGCATCAAGGGCATAATTAAGTTGCCCGTTTAAATATTGGTCAGTTTCATCCAGATTCATTTTTAAATGAAAACCGTTCAGTGTTGCAGTATCGTTGCCGTCAACATTCATGATCAACTGATTGATATCCAATTGATCATCACCAAGATCAACATTGAATTTTCCCGGCTTTCTGGCGCTGTTTAACACGATACCTTTTATCATCAAGGTTTCAGTTTTATTTTCATGATTTTTAGCGGTTAAAGCAACACTGTCAGAGTGTGCTGTTAATATCAGATTGGGTACGTCGTTGGATCTTTGTACCTGAAAAACTGCACCTGAAAATTGTATATTCAGTGTATCTGTCTGATAATCCATGGGAATAAGAGTAATATCAAATGAGGTATTGCCATTGTAAGAGATACGGGCATCGGCCCTGATGGGTGACTGACCACCAGTGATGTCGAACCATTTTTTTACCATGGGTGTGTTATCCAGCACCAGATGCACTGTAGCCATGTGTGGAATGATAGTGAATTTCTTTAACTGAGTCAGGGGGAAGGGGCCGTGATCAATGACTTCAATGACAGTGATTTCATCACCGGGCACAGGTAATACCTGAGCAGAATCGTGAGTTTCCGTGCCTATCAGGTAGCGTACACTGCTGCTAAAAATACCACGCTGGTAGTCCTGAGCAGTCAGAGTGATGCTGGTATCAGGAAAATATGCTTTGATGTGTGTATTAGCAGCGGCGACCAGATCCGTCATACGTTGTTCAATTAATTTACCGGTATACCAGGAAGCAGCGGTCCATGCTGCTGCGAGTATCATTATGATGCCTGTAACCACTAACGATTTTTTCATGGTATTGCTAATCCTTAATCAATAATCTCGCGATGACAAATAAGCTGATATTTATTGTGAATGTAACCAGGAGTGGTTTGCAACAAAAAACAACCCGTGTTTTTTACCTTTGGCATTATGGTATCTGGTTATAGACCCGGGCAATACGGCCTGAGCCAGCCATGGTCAATGGAGATTCAAACGCCGCTATAAAGCAAGATTCCCCCGGTGCCAGTTCAAGCTGCTGTTCCTGTTTTTCAAGAATAATCCGGCCTGAAATACAAAAGATAATGGCGGCACTGGGTTGTGCCAGAGGTTGCGGCCGGTTTTCTAACGTGTGCAATGAAAAGGCAAAATCCTGAACGGGAACAGGGAAAAACTGTGCTTTACCTCTTTCTTCTGCCCGTGTCAACCATTGATTAGCAGGGTGAGGGGTGAATGCCACGTTGGCCAGTAATTCCGGGATATCGATATGTTTTTCTGTCAGACCCGCGCGTAGTACGTTGTCAGAATTCGCCATCACTTCCAGCGCCACACCTTCAAGATAGGCATGAGGTGTTTGTGCATTCAGAAACATGGCCTGACCAGGTTGTAGGGTGATCACATTCAGCAACAATGGGGCAAATAAACCTCCGTCTGTTGGGTAATATTGGGCCAGTTTTCTGATAGCATCCCATGCAGAACCCTGTTGATGAGCAAGTGCTGATTTCAGCACAAAAAGTGCCTGTGCTTTTTGTTCATCAGACAGAGTTAATAAACTGGCAAATAGGGTGGAAAGATGTGGTATATCAGGTTGTTGTAAAAAAGTATTGATATCAGGATGGGCGCTGCGCACCGGTTGTAACAGGGCAGCTATTTCGCTCAGTTCCCGAAAGCCATTCATGGCCTCAAAGGAAGTCAGAGCAAAAACCAGTTCAGGTTTATGATTAGGATCCTGATAATTACGCCAGCTGGCATCCATGGGAATACCTGCCGTATTTTCCCGGGAAAAACCTGCCATTGCCGCCGTCTTGCTGGGATGAACTTGGATGGACAATGGGCGTGCCGCGCAAAGTACCTTAAATAAAAAAGGCAATTCACCAAAATGCGTCGCCACGGCAGTTCCTAAATACGCTTCTTTATCTGTATTAATCAGATCACGCAGCAAAGAAGGATGGCCGCTGGCATTCAGCACGGATGAGCTACCTTTAGGATGTGCACCCATCCAGAGTTCTGCCATGGGTTTACCGGCTGGATTGGGTATACCGTACATAAGGGTTAAGGCATCCTTACTTCCCCAAGAATAGTTTTGTATGACATTATTCATTTTTTGCATAATTATCTGTTTCTTGCTGAAAAAAGAGGGGATCAGGTGTATTTTAAAATGCAACTTAACGACTTAATATAAAGTCTCTCTATGCTTTATCTTCAGTCATGTCGTTTTAAGTATACTGCATGCAGCTGTTGGTATTCTGGATCTTATTTGCCTTCTCTGCAATTGAGGCGTCGCCGGCAAGGGCTTTATTCAGTAAACTTCTCCTGTCACGGGCAGTAACAACGGTGTTTCTGCGGGTTATCTCTGCCTACCTGGAATTATATCAGTATTATTGGACATAATGGATCGTGAAAAGATCCTGAGGAAACATCATGGCAGCTACAGATACACGCACTGAAAAAGATTCAATGGGGCCGATTGAAGTGCCTGCTGAGCAATTATGGGGCGCGCAGACACAGCGGTCACTGGAGTACTTTCGTATTTCGCAGGAAAAAATGCCTGAGGCATTGATTCATGCACTGGCACTGACCAAACGGGCAGCTGCCAGCGTCAATATGCAGCTTGGTTTGCTATTAGTAAAGCGAGGTAATGCCATTATTCAGGCTGCGGACGAAGTCATGAATAATCAACACACCACTGAATTTCCTCTGTCTGTCTGGCAGACGGGCTCTGGTACTCAGACTAATATGAATATGAATGAAGTACTGGCCAACCGAGGCAGTGAAATTCTGGGGGGAGCAAAAGGAGAGGCGCGTTTGATCCACCCGAATGATGATGTCAATAAAAGCCAGAGTTCCAATGATGTTTTTCCCACGGCCATGCATGTTGCGGCAGTGATTACCTTGCGCCAAAAGTTGTTACCGGCATTGGCTATCTTGCAAAAAACGCTGACTGATAAAGCACAGGCGTTTCATCATATTGTAAAAATTGGTCGTACGCATTTACAGGATGCCACGCCACTTACGCTTGGTCAGGAGATATCCGGTTGGGCTGCAATGCTGGTACAGGCTCACAGGCATCTTGAGGCTGGGATACCCCATCTCTGTGAACTGGCGCTGGGTGGCACAGCAGTGGGTACGGGGCTCAATACACACCCAAGATATGCGATTTTGGTGGCAAAAGAACTGGCTGCATTGACGGGCCAGCCGTTTATCACCGCTCCCAATAAGTTTGAGGCACTGGCAACCTGTGATGCTCTGGTTCAGAGTCACGGAGCTTTGAAGGGTCTTGCGGCCTCATTAATGAAAATTGCGAATGATATTCGCTGGCTGGCTTGTGGGCCACGTTGCGGAATAGGTGAGATCAATATTCCGGAAAATGAGCCCGGCAGTTCCATCATGCCAGGAAAAGTCAATCCAACGCAATGCGAAGCCATGACCATGCTGTGTGCACAGGTGATGGGTAATGATGTCGCCATCACTATCGGCGGGGCATCCGGTAATTTTGAACTAAATGTGTTCCGCCCGATGGTAATTTATAACTGGCTGCAGTCTGTGCGGCTGCTGGCGGATGGTATGCAGGGGTTTAATCAATATTGTGCTGCAGGTATTGAGCCCAATCTCGATCGCATTAACCAGTTACTTAATGAATCGCTGATGTTAGTGACAGCGTTAAATACACACATTGGCTATGATAAGGCAGCAGAAATTGCTAAAAAAGCCCATAAAGAAGGGCTGACATTGAAAACGGCGGCACTAAAGCTGGGTTATCTGACCGCAGAGCAGTTTGATGCCTGGGTACGGCCACAGGATATGGTGGGTGGATAAGGTTAATAAAATGATCTTGACATGCCGGGTTACTCTGGTCCCGGTGGTGCATCGCAGAAGCATGGGTGACTTGACTCAAGTATCTTTCACGGGCAAGGGTCAAATTTCCACATACAGGTGCAGGCGTTGAATCAATAAACGTAGCGGTTTTGCGGTTGGTTTATATTTATGCTTCACTTTGGCCACATCATAATCCAGCAGATCACCGATGATGGGCGCGGTTTGATGCTGGCATAAGGCAATCAATGGCATGGGGCAGGGGTGCTGTACTTGTTTTTGTTGATCTTGATACCAGACACGGGCTACAGGCTGTACTTTTACCGGACGTTTAATTTTTAGTATGGCATGCTCCGGTAACCGTTTTAGCTCTTGAATTTCTTGAGTGGTGCGTTCAATCCACTGTTCTCGACTGCAAGGAGCAAGGGGACGGCCTGAATTCAGACTTTTGTTAAGTTGAATAAGCATGTCCTCACGCGTGGTTTTTTTAATCATCTGTTTATTGGCCCAACCAAAACGTACCGAGCTGGGGTTAGTTAATACCGTTAATTTTCTGTAAGCAGATAAGGTAATCAATCCGTGTAAATGGGTATGAACAAACTCAAATCGTTGCTCTTTTTCCAGCCCTGATTCAATGGTGACTATCTGTGCTATTTTAGCTTTCAGCTGATTAATCTGTGTTATCAGGGTATGTGAGGTTGCGTATTCTTCATGATTAACTGAGAAACAGATGACACCCGGTAAACGCACAGAAGCTTTGCTGCTTACATTTTGCCCATTATGGTAGATAAACAGGCGCTGAAAATGTTGCCGCCCTAACATACAGGCCTCTTCAGCTGTTATTTGTGTCACGGATATATTCTCAACTGCATTATGTTCAGTTCCTTTTATAATTTCTGGTAACACGAATACTCGTGCTGCCAGTAAAGTCATTTTTTGAAGGAGCAGCCCAAGCCTGTCAAGATGGTTTTCCAGCGCGGAAAAATGAAGACTAAGTGCATGAATGGCATCGTATTTGGACATAGCAATTTTATGTAAATATTTTTAGTTACAACATACAAATTTTTATAAAAAAACAAAAGGCTTTTTTTTAAAATTTCTCCGGGAAACAGTTCTTCAGAAATTGTTCAGGCCATGATCCAGACAACATCCTGATATAAATGGCGCATTATAATAGCGCCAACTATATCTATCGAAATCAGGGAGCAGGGAGATATGATGTTTTTTTAAGGCATAATTGGATGACCCGTGCGACGATTCAGGCAACGTTCAGTGGAGGGTTCCCAGTAGGCATTTGTATTGGAACTTGCCACACAGCGATTCTTGGCATTGATAGCGAGATCCAATTTATCGAATTCTTTTTCTGTTCGTGTATTTATCTTGTGACGTAGCTTTTTGGTGTCATTCCACTGTTGCTGACTTTGTCTTGCCTGTTCGCTGGATAGAGCATCATTACTACTGTTGACAGAAACACAAGTACTCCCTTGTGTACATTCTCGTTGTTTTTCTGCCAGAGTAGGGTAGGTTGCAAATAGCAGTAGCGTAAAGGGTAATATCACGTAGATTTTACGCATCAAAAAATAGATCATTAACATAGTTACCTTTATCTTAATCCGTTATGGAGCCGTTACTCTATACTAATTAAAAAACGGCTGTAAAGTAATTCGAGCCATCCAGTTATATCCAGCCGTTAGTACGAAATATCTTCAAGGTGGCAGCAAACTGCATCATCTCTTGTGGTGTCCCCAGTGTCAGACGACTCCAACCAACAGCAGGAGGAAATTCACGTCCTACATGAATATGGTATTGCTTCATCCTGTTTTGATAATGTTGCAAACTGCCTGTTATCCGATGAAAAATAAAATTAGCATGAGAAGGCAGATATTCCAGTTCCAGTTCATCCAGCATCGCAAAAATAATATTGCGTGCCTGATCAACAGATTGATGGCTTTGTTGAAGGAACAGTTGATCCTGAAGTGATGCAAATCCGGCAACAGCTCCCGCTGTATTAATATTATCAATATAAATAAAAGGCTGCATGGAATTGGTCAGCTCCTGTTGAGCAATACCATACCCTATACGCAGGCCAGCAAGAGCAAATATCTTTGAGAAGGTGCGGGTAACAAGGACATTTGTGTATCCAGCCTTTACTAAAGGAATAGCACTGCGAAAGACAGTATCTCTGACAAATTCAGCGTAGGCTTCATCGATAATAAACAATGTATTCTCGTCTGATTGCGTTATCCAATCTTCAATAATGTCTGCCGGTGTAATAGTTGCCGTGGGATTATTGGGGTTACACAAATAGACGATAGAATGTCCAGCAAAAGAGCTGACTTTTTTCTTCATGGCAGGCACATCGAAAGCCATGTCTTTAGTCAGAGCCACTTTCTCGACAGGAATATTAAAAAGTTGGGCATAGAGTTCAGCGTAATTAAAAGTAGGATTGGGGACCACGAGCTGCAATCGCTTATTTTTCTGTTCTGATTGATGAATACCTGTCTGGATCATGGCCTGAATAATTTCTGAAGAACCGTTTCCCAGAGAAATATTTTTTATATTTATCTTATGTAAAATTGATATTTGTTCGGTTAATTTTTCACGGGCTGAAGAAGGATAACGAAAGGCAGTCGGTAATGCGGCGATAATGGCCTGTTTTGCCATAGATGACATACCCAGTGAATTTTCATTAAAATTCAGTAATAGAGGCTGTTGTTCTGTCGGTAACGATGTTTGACTGATTACTTTTGCTGTATGCGCCTGTATGTTGGAAAAGGAGCTACCTAAGGTAAATCCACTCAGCAGTAAACTGGAAGATTTTAATAAAGTGCGACGGGCTATCATTTTCTACTCCAGTGCAATATCAATATTTATTAATAATAAAATTATACAAAATAATATTTAAAATCTATGAATAATGTCGTATTTACAGCAGCAAAAACTAAAAAATTAAGAGCCTTTTCAATTCGTAACGAGTTTCAATAAAAATATTAGCTGTTGGCAGGAAAAACGATTATTCTCAGTTATTAAAACATGCCATGGTTTTCAATTTATATTCACGTGAGATTGTCTTATGGAATACCGTTTGCTTGGGCGTTCAGGTTTATTGGTGCCCGTACTCTCTTTGGGTACGGGCACCTTTGGTGGTAGCGGGTCGTTATTTCAGGCTTGGGGACAGACCAATGTTAAGGAAGCAACTGAATTGGTTGATATATGTTTGGGGGCGGGCATTAATTTGTTTGATACTGCTGATGTTTATTCAGACGGCGCTTCTGAGGAAATTTTAGGCCAGGCGATTGCGGGACGACGGCATCAAGTGCTGTTATCCACTAAGGTTGGTTACACCATGGGGACGGATCCTAATCAACGTGGCACTTCAAGATTCCATTTAACCAATGCCTTAGAGCTGAGTCTTAAGCGACTTGGCACTGATTACATTGATATCTTGCACTTACATGGTTTTGATGGTTTTACACCTGTTGAAGAAACGATGGGGACACTGGATGCTATGGTGCGCGCGGGTAAAGTACGTTACTTAGCGGCATCTAATTATGCCGCCTGGCAATTGATGAAAGCCTTAGCAATCGCCGATAAATATGGTTGGGTACCTTTCGTAGCCCATCAGGCTTATTACTCATTAATAGGCCGTGAATATGAATGGGATTTGATGGGATTAGGACTGGATCAAAATATTGGTTTAATTGTCTGGAGTCCATTGGGATGGGGACGGTTAACGGGAAAAATGACACGTGGTGCTAACCCGCAACAATCAGGCCGTATAAATGATAGTGTTAACCAAAAAATAGCTCCGCCAGTGACAGATAATGATTTATTTAAGGTCACAGATGTACTGGAAGACCTTGGTAAGGAAACTGGTAAGACCATGCCACAGATTGCATTAAACTGGTTATTACACCGTCCAACTGTTGCCAGTATTGTGATTGGAGCAAGGGATAAAAATCAGCTTCAGATGAATTTGGGTGCCATCGGTTGGCAACTGAGTGAGGCACAAATGATGCGCCTTGATAAGGCAAGCAGGAAAGCACCTTATTACCCTTACTGGCATAATTTGATGAATATTGGCGACAGAAACCCACATTTTGCCAGTCTTAAACTCAATGTTGATCACCTTAATTCCTGAAATAATGGACTCATTTCATCACCTGTTACTGGGTAAGGAATATAATGAAAAGGAATACAAAGGAGATGTTCTTTCAGCGCCATAGTAATAAGAAAAATATTAAAAAGCTTTGTATCACCTTATGTTATCTGGGAAATTTAGGCGTTATCTCTGCAGAAATCCGGGCCGAAGCTGATCTGTCTGGTAGTGAATTAGACAAAAAACATATCATACAGGAAAGGGATATTATCACCGTCAGCGCACCTGTTAATAACCCTCTGTTTGTAGTCTCTTCGCTGAAAAAGTCACGCCAGCCAGTGCCTGCCAGTGATGGTGCTGATTTATTGAAAACAATACCCGGTTTTTCCCAAATGCGTAATGGCGGTAGTAATGGTGATCCAATATTTCGTGGCATGTTTGGTTCCCGTCTTAAGATTATGGCAGATGGCGTTAGTTTTCCTGGTGCCTGTAGCGCTCGTATGGATGCGTCTACTGCCTATATCATGCCTGACAGTTACGATATTTTAAATGTTATCAAAGGCCCACAAACGGTTATCTGGGGACCAGGTGCTTCGGCAGGTACGCTGTTATTTGAGCGTAAACCAGAAAATTTCAGTGAAGCTGGGTGGAGGGGCAGTGCAGGGCAGTTGTTTGGTTCCAACAGACGTCAGGATACTTATATTGATACGGCGCTGGGAAATGAACAGGGATATCTTCGTTTTATCGGTAATACCTCCAAGTCGCAGGATTATAAAGACGGTAACCACCAAAGAGTACCTTCAACATGGAATAAATGGAATACGGACGTGGTAGTGGGCATTACACCAACGGAAAATGCTTTGTTTGAATTTACTGCTGGAAAAAGTGACGGCGAAGCTCGCTATGCGACACGCAGGATGGACGGCAGCCAGTTTTTGCGAGAAAGTTTTAGTGGCAAAGTGCAGTTACAGTCCACTGAAAATTATTTACAGAAAACCGAAATACATTATTACTACAACCATATTGATCATGTGATGGATAATTACAGTTTGCGTTCAACACCTGAGAGCAAAAAAATGCGCGCCAATGTTGGTTGGGAGGTAATGGGTGGACGTCTGGTGACGCACTGGCAATGGGATGATATTGGCCTGCAAACAGGTCTGGACATGCAACAAAATACCCATCGTAAAAATGCAAAGTCAGTGGGCTGGTTGGACGATGCAAAATTTACTGATTATGGTGCATTTGGCGAGCTGGCGTGGCAATACCTTGATAACAATAAGTTTATTACGGGTATACGGGTTGATAGTGCCCGGGTACGTGATTTTAGGGTTCGTCCATCCGGAGAGAAAACAGAGCGTAATGAGCTCATGACCGCCGGGTTTATGCGCTATGAACATCAGTTGCCAGCAATGAATACCCTGTTTTATACGGGTTTAGGGTATACCGAACGTTTTCCTGACTATTGGGAACTGTTTTCGCCAAAGCGGGATAATTCCGGCCGTGATAATGCTTTTAGCAGTATAAGATCAGAAAAAACAACCCAAATCGATATCGGAGTGCAATATAAAAATGAGCAACTGAGCAGCTGGTTGTCCGGGTATATTGGCAGAATCGATGATTTCATTTTATTCAGCTATGATGGGATGGATACCAGGATAAATCGGGCAGGCAATATTGATGCCCGTATTATGGGTGCTGAAACCGGGTTAATGTGGCGCTTACATTCACACTGGAGGGTCGATACCAGTCTGGCATATTCCTGGGGTGAAAATAGTACTGAACATCGTGCATTACCACAAATGCCTCCACTGGATACCAGGTTCAATGTGACTTATCTTCATAATGACAACTGGAGTGCCAGCTTGCTATGGAGAATCGTGGCAAAACAGGGGCGTATTGCACCTAATCAGGGTAATGTTGTCGGGAAAGATTTTAAACAAAGCCAAGGGTTTGGTGTTGTTTCTTTGAATGGTATTTATCATATTAGCCGAAATATTCAGATAAGTACTGGTATTGATAATCTGCTTAATAAAGCTTACAGCGAGCATCTGAATCTTGCAGGAAATAGTGGTTTTGGCTATTCCAGCCATACACAAATTTTAGAACCCGGCCGCACCTTATGGACAAAAATCAGGATTAACTTTTAATCTTTTTTAGTTTTTCGTGACGCTGTCACATTTTGGATCGGTATAATGGTTCGTATAATGTATATTATGTTAAATACAGAATGCATCGCATACCGATCTTTACTGGATTAAATGTGACTTTAAGCCTTAACTATATTGGGGTGCAAATTGCACTAAACGTTTCAATCCTTTTTGAAAAGATTGTTCTTTAATAGAAGAATTTAAGAAATCAATAATAGGATTGACAGGTACAAATTTTAAATGATATCGAAAACCCGCTTCGTTTTTAAATTTTTCATAGGTTACAAATTTAGTATTATCTTTTTTATTTCTGCTCAATTGATAGGTAATGACACCCTCTCTCCTCTAAAGAATGGCATGGCTTGATGATATCTTTGCATGAAATCATCTTCCTTACCTTCTTGTGTATCTACATAAAGCATAATGGTTAATGCCTGCTCATTTAAGGCAGGCTTTTTCCTGTAATCTGACTGAGTAAGTGGTTCTAAATCTTCCAGTTCTAAAATATCTTGTTGGTTCACGGCTTTTTCGCACAGTGCCGTCATTTTTTTAGTATGAGGTTTAGTGACATGCTCATATTCCCCTCTTCTTGAAGAGACATCGTGATATTTTCTGCAATAGCTGCTTTCATTTCTTTTTGATATTCTGATTTTATATTTAATGTAATAAGCAATGACAAGCTCTGGGCATTTTTAATTTGAGCTACTATGGCTTCGCCTGTACTTTTTGCTGATTGAGGATTTTGGCCGGTGACTAATCGTTGATCAACTGAAATATGATCCTGAAAATTGCCGGCTTTATTATAAATGCCCCCTCGTTCAGATAATTTATCCTGCAATAAAAAAGGGACAACCTTATCCAGCTTCATGGCCACTTCTTCATCATTGGTAAACCCACTGACTCTTTTATTTTCTATTAAATACCTCCCATTACTTAGCTTCACATTAATCAATGCAGATGACCCATGACAAATAGCACCGACTACACCATTATTTTCATAAGTAGCATTCGTTAAAATCAACCACCGTTTTTACGTACTGTAAATTGAGCAGCTAAAGCTAATATAAGTCCAGGTAATGGTACTGCGGCAGCAATAAAGGGTACCATGGATATACCGATATTGGGGTGATCAACAACATAGCCTCCGATTACTCCGCCCATTGCGTTTGCAATGTTGAAGGCAGAGATATTAGCGGTAGCCGCCAGCTCTGGTGCGTTGCCGGCATAACGCATCACACGCATTTGTAATGGTGGTACATTAAAGAAAGACACAATACCAAAGATGGTAGAGGCGACGAAAAAAGTCCACATATTACTGGCTGCACAGCCGACCATGATAAGAGACAGGCTCATCAATATAATACCACCGATCAGTGCGCGACCAAGATTAGCATCTGCAGCACGCCCACCAATGTTATTCCCAATAACTAAACCGATGCCTACCGCAACTAATAAACCTGTTACATCCTGAGCTGACAAGCCTGCCACATACTGGGATACAGGTGCAATATAGCCATAGAAGGTTATAAATCCCGCCCAACCAAATACGGTAATCGCCAAACTGAGCCATAATTGTCCACTGCGAAAGGCTAAGAGTTGGTCACCAAGAGAGACTGTTTTTTCGGCACTTAAACGCGGTATAAATAGACAGATAGCGGCCATGGCTAGCATACCGAGCAGGGCAATAGCCCAAAAGGTAGTATTCCAGCTATATGTATTGCCGATCCATGTTCCTGCAGGTACACCCAGTACGTTAGCTAGCGTTAAACCGGCAAACATTTGGCCGACTGCGCGACCGGCTATGGATGCTGGCACCATACGCGTTGCTACTACCGCGCCAATACCATAAAAAGGGCCTTGCGTAAGTCCAGTGATTATGCGACTGACTAGCAATATATGATAATTGTGAACCGTTGCTGATACAATATTACCGACCACGAATAGCAGCATGAGACCTATAAGCACTTTTTTACGTTCGAAACGAGCAAGATACAGCGTTAAAGGTGGTCCACCAATGACAATGGCCACTGCGTAAGCGGTGATCAGGTTGCCAGCTGTGCCAGTACTGATGTTGAGCGTTTGTGAAATTTGTAGCAAAATTCCGGTAATTACAAATTCTGCAGTGCCTATTGCAAAGGCTGAAAGTGTTAGAACCCATACGGCCAGTGGCATACTAGTAGGTGATGTATTGGGAGAATTCTTAGCCATAAAAGAGACCTGTTGTAAATTTAAGCTTTTGGCCAGATATCAGGGATTAACCCTGCACTCTTGCTATCGAAAATCACGAGACGTATCTCTACCCAATGTAATGAGTAACGTCCTTAACGTAGAAAAAAAGCTGAGTTAATAAGCTTAGTAAAAAAAAGCAAGGCAAGCATGAATTAAAAAATAATTTTATTTTCATCGATGTGACTTTTTTTTCATAATATTCAGCACCCCAACTTGGGTATTATAATCCATCAAAGAATTCTTCTTAATTTGCTACGAGAACCATCATGCTGACATTTTTTATTGATACCCTCCCTACCCCTGTCGGGGAGTTATTGATTATCACGGATTCTGATAATCAATTGCGCGCAGTGGATTGGAAAGATCATGAGGCTCGTATAATGACTTTATTGAAAAATTATTATAAAAATGATTCTTTTCAGACAGTGCCAACAAAAAATCCGGGTGAGCTTACACAGATTATCCAGCGTTATTTTGCAGGTGAGCTCAGGGTTATTGAACAACTGCCCGTCATAACAGCAGGTACAGCATTTCAGCGCCAGGTATGGCAGGAACTGAGAAAAATTCCCTGCGGAAAAACAATTTGTTATGGAGAACTTGCTAAACGTATCGGACAACCTAAAGCATCCCGTGCTGTTGGTATGGCGAATAATAGGAATCCGATATCCATCGTGATCCCTTGTCACCGGGTTATCGGTGCTCAGGGCGCATTAACAGGCTATGCAGGTGGTTTATACCGCAAAAAATGGTTATTGAACCATGAAGGCTGTAATATCTGACTTTACAGAAAGCTCTTACCCCCTGCCCTGAAGGGCTTACCCTGTTCACTTGTTCTGTGCTTCTATTATGGTTTACTCTGCACCCAAGAAGCGTTAATCACATCTGTTAAGGAGCATTATGGCGATGTATCAGAATATTCTGGTAGCTATTGATCCCAATCAGGATGATCAACCCGCGCTGCGACGGGCGGTTTATCTGGTGCAACAAAATGGAGGCTGTATCAAAGCATTTTTACCGATTTACGATCTGTCTTATGATATGACCACCCTGCTTTCTCCTGATGAGCGGTTCATGATGCGTAAAGGGGTTATCAACCAGCGTACCGCTTGGATCAGTGCACAGTGCCGTTCTTATGTCGATACCCGTATCCCTATTGAAATTAAGGTCGTGTGGCATAATCGCCCCTATGAAGCGATTATTCAGGAAGTACTGAGCGCAAAACATGATCTGCTGCTAAAAATGGCTCATCAGCATAGCCGTCTGGAATCGCTCATATTTACGCCTACCGATTGGCATTTATTGCGTAAATGCCCCTGCCCGGTTTGGATGGTTAAAGACCAACCATGGTCTAAAAAGGCAAAAGCACTGGTTGCCGTTAATCTTTCCAGCGAGGAAGCCTACAATAAGCCCCTAAATTTCAAATTGGTGCAAGAAACACGTGATTTGATAAAATATATAGATCACACTGAAGTGCACATAATTAGTGCTTACCCGGTTCTACCAATTAATACCTTGATCGATATAGCAGATTTTGACCCCAATCTGTATAACGATGCTATTCGTGCCCAATATTTAATCGCTATTAAAGCACTGCGTCAAAAATTTAGCATGGACGAAAAATATACCCATGTTAAGCAAGGCCTGCCAGAACAGGTTATCCCTGCCTTGGCAGAGCAGTTACAGGCTGGGATAGTGGTACTGGGTACCGCAGGACGTACAGGGATTTCAGCAGTAGTTATTGGTAATACGGTAGAATCTGTGATAAATCACCTTAAATGTGATTTATTGGTCATTAAGACTGATCAATTTACATGTCCAATTGAATGTGATGCAGGTTGATTATTTTTTTAGATTTTATTAAAAAATAAAATTACTAGTATGTTGTAACTAATTAATATTGAAATCCTGGAACGAACAGTTTAATAATTTTCTGCTCTATTTCATCAGAAAGGCCTGCACTAAATGAAATGCCTAATAGATGGAACATCTCTGTTTAGTATTAAATAGTTTTAAAATTTAATGCTGGATATCGTCGTTAAAAACATCATCTCAGAAAGCACGTTTTTCATCCAAAAACGTCCCTTTCTGGCCCACACTGTCTGGTTCTTGACACTTTGCGCAGCAACGATCAAATATGTATGCACTGGATGAATAAGAACCAGTAATAATTGCCTGTAGGCGCCCGTATGGATTTAAAAAATCAAGGAAGAGTCAATGCTTGAAAACATAAACTGTATTATGTACGTATCGTACTTATTTTACCTGTGTGGGTTATCCTTTTCTATCTGGCAGGGGATTAATGCCAGTATGTGGAGTAAACGTCTATACTGGATAACCTGTGCCGGCTTAATGCTGCTCGGTACTTTTGGCATGATCTATTTCTTTATATATTCACCGGTATATCATGATCCGTTTGGCTGTAGCAGTGGCAAAATGCCAGCAGGATTCGGCCTGAGCACTGCTTTAGTCTATTCAGGCCTGTTATGCACCGCTGTAGGCGCTGTCTGGAGGCAGGTCCGGAAAATTTTTCCCCGGTTGATTGCTAATTAATAAGTTTAATTTTAAAAAAATCTGTTCCCTATATCACCACCCTTCAGCAGGCAGCCTATGCTGAAGGAATTCTACAACGAAACAGGCAAAGTTTCCTGCTGCTGAAAAGAGTGCAATCCCAGTTCGAGCAATACCATAACCCTGGTGGCTTGTTCTGCAGATACCGGATTTTCGCCCTGACCCCAAATGCTGTCACGAATGGCAGAATAATAAGCCTGATAATTACCAGGAATATTGGGTATCGTTTTCTCAACCAGAATCTCGTTATGTGACAGTGTCACTACACCAGAACGGGTATCCTGTCCCCAGGCGGATTGAGTTAAAGATTCTCTTCGTTTTAGACCTTCTTCCTGTGGATCCATTCCCCACTTAACATAACTTCCCCTTGTACCTTGAATAAGGTAACGCGCTGTTTCTGCTGCAGCCAGCATGGTACCATGCAGGACCACCCGACGGCTGGCATAACCTAAGATGGCGTGAAAATAATCCACGGCTTCCCCTTCTGGCCGCAATAACCCAAGATCAAGGTACAGTGTTTGTGGCAAACCAAATAATACGATAGCCTGATCCAGCAAATGAGGCCCAAGATCGTACCAAAGCCCACTGCCCTGTCCAGCCTGTTCACGCCAGCGCTGTCGTACAATCGGACGATAACGATCCATGTGAGATTCAAAATAAACCACTTCACCCAAAGTACCCTGCGCCAGCAGATCTTTCAGTGTGAGGAAATCACTGTCCCAGCGGCGATTATGAAACACCGAAAGCAATCGTTCGGCCTGATCGGCTTGCTGGCTGAGCTGTTGTGCTTCAGTCAGCGTCAATGTGAAAGGTTTATCAACAACCAGGTGTTTTCCCATAGCAAGCGCCTGTTGTGCCAGTGGAAAATGCGTTTTGTTTGGCGTGGCGATCACTACCAAATCGATGGAAGTATCCCTGAACAAACTTTGGGGATCCGGAAAAACTCTGGTAGAGGGCCAGTCCATCTTAACCCGGGCAGCATCAGTGCTGCATACCGCACTGAGTTCCATACCCTCAGTAGCTGCAATCAGTGGTGCATGGAATGTTTTACCCGCATACCCATATCCCAATAGTCCAACCTGTATTTTTTTAGTGTTCATTTTTAACAAAAAATTAACCTTTCAAGTGATCATAAAAACAGCAAAAATAGTTCTGCCGCAGTTCTTTTTATTCAAGAAAAATCAAACAATAAAAATTAACAAGGTAAATACCTTGCTAAAAATATTATTGCATTCACATCAAAGAGTAGTTTCAAGGCCTTTAATGACAGAATGTATTATCCATTCGTAATCACCTATATTACGCCCTGCCCGTTCACTGCCTAATCATTACCTTTATTGCCATCTTGTTGTCAGCACGGGTGGTGCTAAGGCGGCGTGATAGGCAGAGGAAGAACGTATTTGCCCGTCCACAGGAGAGGGGAATACCGCCGCCATACTGTCCACCAGACTGTCAATCGAGGAATGTTTGAATGATTCATTAACGGTATGCGACTCCTGCTCATTTGTCGGTTGCACTTCAATCATAAAGGGATCACATGCTAATAGCGGTTGTGGAATGACCTCAACCTGTCTGGGTTGTACGCCAGTAAAAATAAAGTCATTTTCGCTTAGCTGCGCGGGCATAATCGTGTCAAGGTAAGCCAGCTTGACCGATTTTTCCGCGGCACCCGGTAACCGGGCGATGATTTGTGTGCCGCGGATGGTGGCCAGCCCATTGATAACACCACGGTCATGCTGCTCCATGCGTATTTCACTGAAACGACTGATACCAAGTGCCGTTAAATCCAGTTTATCGATACCGGGCCTGAACCCCTGAATCGCATTGCCATAGCGCTGTATTTCGGGCGATTGTGCCTTAATCACAAAGTGATTGACGGCAAATTGTGGGCTGCGCTGGTAAATCGTGCCAGAAAGGAACCAGTGCATTTTGCCCGCCTGCATGGTAAGACCGACGAAGTCCTGCCCGCCAGTCAAGTTGATTTCACCATGATCAGCAGGCAGCTGTGTGGCCATGCTGGCACTGTTGAAATAAGACTCAGGTACTTTCAGATGCGTCTGCATCAGGATATGTTGCGCATTAACCATTTGCACGGGAATATTTTTAAGCACAATACTCTGCGTACCCCATATGATTCGAGTATCAGCGCCCTGCGGGCTCAGAGTGAAGTCAGAGTCTTGTTCTCCCCTGGCGCCCACGAGATGAATTTTGTCACCCTGAGCGGCATTAAATTCATGCAGGGTATCACTCCCCTGTTCACGTTTGTGGATCACAAAAATATCTTTACCTTGCCCCCCTGTCAGATGATTGATACCCCATCCCCCATCCAGCACGCTGTTTTCTGTGGCCGCAATCAGGCTATCATTTCCGTCACCGCTGAACAGATTATGCAAGCCAGCAGGATGCGTTATTGTGAGTACCTCCCCATCCAGGGTTGCCTTGCCGCTTAGCAGGTTAAGGACAACATCTCCAGTGACGGCTGCAGCATTAAATGTATTGCGTCCACCGGTGATGCCATTAACCTCATCGTTGAGTACGCGTCGTCGGCTGTCTCTGGCCGCTAATGCGGCATATTCATCGGTATAGATCCAGATATCATCCGCTGTCTGCTTGCTGCCATATGCACGAATATGCCAGTGGTTAAGGGTCAACGGTGTGTCACTGGTAGCATCCATGACTTCCAGTTTCCATTCACCCTGGGACATTTCACCGCGATGGTGGTTGCTCAGGAAAGTATGGTGTAATTTTCCTGCGCGTTTGTCCCCAAGATCAGCTTCCTGTGCGGCGCTTATACCCGATGGGATTTTCCCGGGCCGGTTTAACAGCAGGCTCTGTGTACCTTTGGGTGAAATCAGACGCACCATGGCGTCGCCAAGGTGTTCACAGTCAATATCAAGGTCTATTTCAATATGCTCTATCGTTATTCCAGGGTCCAACTGTAAGCCGTGAGTCACTGCTGGTTGTGCTACCTGCCCGAGCAGGGGACTGCTCGCTTCATAAACAAACAGATTATGGCCGGTCTGTTGCCCCATCCAGGTTTCTGCCAGTCTTACCGCAGCGCGCGCGTCAATATGCCCAAAACCATAATCATCGCTTGCGTGCATGCCTCCACCATTCCAGCGCGTTGCCTGGTTATCACGCCATTGCGTGTCATTATCGTTAATGTAATACGCACTCGCCGCCAGAATAGCCTGCACATCGCGGTAGCCTAAATCGGGATTAGCTTCTAGCATCAGTGCCACGATACCTGACGTCACCGGAGCGGCAAAGCTGGTACCCTGAGTCAGGCTGTTTATGTTTCCTTGTAAGCCACCTTGCGTGTTTTGTACTCGCTGACCGGTGCTTAATACCTGGCTACCGGGTGCTGAAATTAACAGGCTGGTACCCGGATTAGAAAAAGGCGCAGAGTGTACCCGTAGTGTCGATAAATCCCCTGCAGCATTGACCGCCCCCACCTGAATGCCGAAGCGATGGTTATTGGTATAGG
>JACCDN010293253.1_pt1 | contig 19750 bp, 17 predicted proteins | sample 7441691 | NCBI WGS metagenome assembly JACCDN01 (sample SAMN15323439, study PRJNA562643) | freshwater metagenome | isolation source: river surface water | place: USA:Blue River Watershed | collected 2017-08-16 | reverse complement strand
CCAGAAGTACTCTTTCCATAATTGATTACGAATAACTGGAAACTCTTTTTTTATCAACCTACTAGATGCACTTTTGTATGCATTGATAAACTTACTCATCTCAAACTTAATACCCGTTGAGGTGGGCGAATTCTCGCCCGCTAGGTTAAATAAGTTTGTAGTAGTTTTAGTGGTAGTTAGCAGATAAGACTATTTTGTATAACTGTCATTTTAGGTGAAAATTAATCTCAATAACAAAACTAAGCTCATATTAATTTTCGAATCTACAAAAAAAATATGATAAAGTTTCAAATAACGGAAAGCCTGTTAACAAGCTAGTTTAATTTGAATGTAATGTAAATGGCCTGATAGTAAGTATAAATGGAATATAACTACGTAAATTCTTAATTATGCAAAGAGGGCTGGGGTGAGGAAATAATGAATTAAGTACCAAAAATCTAAGAATACATATTGTTAATTTAAAAACTATAAATAATTTTGGTCTATTTGATTGATTTTTTTAAATTCGGAGAATTCAGAAAAGAATAAGTGGCGGAAGCTGTGAGATTCGAACTCACGAAGGACTCGCATCCTTGCCGGTTTTCAAGACCGGTGCATTCAACCGCTCTGCCAAGCTTCCTTTGGTTGAGGTAGTTATTATAACCAGCCAGACCTAGATATGCAAGTATTTTTTCAACTTTTTTTCAAAAACCAGATATATTGCGTTGCAAATTTGATAGAAAGCAACTTATGATATAATACGAGGGTTTATTAACTCTTTGAAAAGTGCCATAAATGCTTAAACAACGACAACCGCGTGGATTTTCTATTTTCTTTTTAACTGAAATGTGGGAACGCTATGGGTTTTATGTATTGCAATCCTTACTTGTCTTTTACGCATTAGAAAAATTACAATTAAATGATGCTGAAACCTACTCCATGGTTGGATCTTTCACTGCTCTTGCATATATTAATAGCATCTTCGGTGGATTAATTGCCGATCGATTTACAGGGTATGATAAAGCAATCCTGGCAGGTGCAACATTATTATGTATTGGCTATACGCTTTTAACTATTTCAACTGGAGTTAACATATTTGCATTGGGTCTTGCGACCGTAACAGTTGGAACGGGAATGTTAAAACCCAACATTTCCAGTATGCTAAGCATGCTGTATAAAGAAAACCCTGAACAAAAAGAAGTTGGCTATACTCTATTCTATGTCGGGATTTATTTTGGTGCAATTGGCGGTAGCTTTTTAGGCGGCTTTATTAAAAACTATTTTGGCTGGGTAGCCGTCTTTGGATCGGCAGCCATCGGTCTGGCAATCGCATTTTTCACCTTTTATTACGGCAAGAAGAAATTTAATCTATATGACCGGCGTGAGATTGAACATAACAAGAAAGATTTAGTTAAAGCATTAATTGCGCTTCTCGCTTTAGTGGCAATTGCATTTTTTGGCATCCAAAATAATACCCTTGCTGCCGGCCTATTTATAGTTATTGGCATATTGAGTGTAATTTTTTTACTACGCAACATTCAGACCCATCACGGTATTGAACGTAAAAGATTAATTGCATTTAGCATTCTTACTGTTTTTTCAGTTCTCTATTGGGCAGTATATTTTCAACAGTTTTTCTCAGTTAGTTTATGTACAGCGAGAGTTACCCATTTAACTTTACCTGAAAGTTCGCTAACTGCTTTTGAATCGCTGGGTGTTATTATCTTTGGCCCACTAGTTAATGCATTATGGCTAACATTACAAAAAAAGAATCAAGATTTATCAATCCCAGCGAAATTTAGCCTCAGCTTTTTACTAAACAGCATAAGTTTTTTAGTATTAATATTAAGCTTACAATATGCGATTGCCCATAATGAGTTACAGGACCAGATTTTTATCATTATTAGCTATCTGACTATTGCGTTTGGTGAATTATTTATTTCCCCTATTGGCTTAGCAATGGTAAGTACCTTAGTTCCAGGCCGCTTAAATGGTGCCATGATGGGAATATTCCTAATGTCAATTGGTTTTGATGGAAAATTAGCTGGTTTATTAGCGCAAACAGCTGTTACTTCAAGTCCAAATAATAGCATTAGTAGTCTTGAACTACTTTACCGCAATTCATTTGCAATTTATTTCGGCTTTAGTTTTATTGTATTTATTTTATGTTTAATAGCAATTAAGCCAATCAAAAAATTAATTCAAGGATAAAATCGTGACGGAAAAAAATAAGTTAAATTTTGAACAAGCAATTAGCAAACTTGAACAAATAATACAGAATATTGAAACCAATGAAATTGATCTTGAAACAGCATTAAATAAATACAAAGAAGGTATGGAATTAGTTAAGTTTTGCCAGGAAAAGCTTCGTGATGTAGAACAAAAAATCAAAATTCTAGACTTAGATAATGATCAATTAAAAGATTTTCAGACAGAATAAAGATGATAGACTTAAAAAAATGGAGCTCTGAGACGATTAAAAACATTGAGCAAGAGCTAGATAATATTTTATCAGTACCGAGCAAATGCCAAACGCTTTTGGAATCGATGCGCTATTCTTCGCTTGATGGTGGGAAGCGGATCCGTCCTCAATTTACAATAGCGGCCGGAATCCTTAGTCAAGCCTGTTATAAAACGACTACAGTAATCGGCTGCGCGATCGAGCTGATTCATTGTTTTTCTTTAATCCATGATGATTTGCCAATTATGGATAATGATGACTTGCGGCGAGGCAGGCCTACTAATCACAAAGTATATGGTGATGCAGTAGCATTACTCGCAGGTGATGCTTTACATGCTATTTGCTTTGAAATCCTTAGTGACAGTTTGCTTGACTTAATGCCTGATAAAAAACTCCAGATTATTAATTTAGTTGCAAGATCAATCGGCCTACAAGGCATGGTTGGTGGCCAAACAATTGACTGGCTAAGCACCAACAGTGAATTAACCCTAGAAAGATTAAAAGAAATGCACTCTTTAAAAACTGGTGCATTGTTGCGCGCATCAATCTTAGCCGGGTACTTAGCAGGAAGCAACTTTAATCCCCAACAATATCAGGAATTAGATATCGCTGCTCAAAAAATTGGCTTACTATTTCAAATCGTAGATGATATTATTGATGTAACAGAAGATACCTTAACTCTTGGCAAAACTGCAAATAAAGATTTAATCAACAACAAAGCTACTTATGTTAATATTCTGGGACTATCCAAAGCGCAAGAAATTGCCAAAGGCCTACACTCAGAAATTACTACTTTACTTAAAACACAACAAAATAGTGAGCAATTAGCATACTTGGCAGACTGCGTCTACTATCGCAACTCATAGCCAAATATTTAAATGAAGAGATACATGAAACAATTTTCATTATTAGAGAAAATCAATTATCCGCATGATCTAAAAGCATTATCGTTGCAAGAATTACACCTTTTAGCAGAAGAACTGCGTGAATATATTTTAAGTAATGTTAGCAAGACCGGGGGGCATTTTGCCTCAAATTTAGGAAGTATTGAACTAACCATTGCCCTACATTATGTATATGATACACCGCACGACTTATTAGTATGGGATGTAGGTCATCAAACTTACCCGCATAAAATCTTAACCGGAAGACGTAACCGCATGGATAGTTTACGCCAAATAGGCGGACTTGCTGGTTTTCCAAAGCGTACTGAGAGTGAATATGATACATTTGATGTAGGCCATTCTTCAACCTCAATTTCAGCTGCACTAGGCATGGCTGTTGCAGTAAAACAGCGTGGTAAAGACAATAAAGTAGTCGCGATAATTGGCGATGGCTCCATGACTGCTGGACTGGCCTTTGAGGGATTAAATAATGCCGGCTGGCTTGAGTCTGATATGCTGGTTATCCTCAATGACAATGAGATGTCAATCTCCGAAAATGTTGGTGCCGTTAGCACCTATTTGTCTAAAATATTAGCTAGCCGATTCTATAACAAAGTCAAAGATACCGCCAATAAAGCCTTAAGCGTTGTCCCAAGTATGCAAAAATTAGCGCATAAGGTGGAAGAACATATGAAAGGCATGGTAATGCCAAGCACAATGTTTGAAGAACTAGGCTTTAATTATATTGGACCAATTGATGGTCATGATCTTGAACAATTAATCGAAACATTAACCGAATTAAAAAAATTAGGTGGCCCGCAGTTCTTGCATGTAGTTACCAAAAAAGGACAAGGATATAAATTAGCAGAAAATAATCCAATTGGCTATCATGCAGTTAGTAAATTTAATCCGGACGAAGGGATGACGGGCAGCAAGTCAACCGGTTTAATGACATACACACAAGTATTTGGCAAGTTTTTATGCGATATCGCCAAAATTGATGACGAATTTATTGCAATTACCCCAGCCATGCGTGAAGGCTCGGGTATGGTTGAATTTGCCAAAAATTACCCTGATAAGTTTTTTGATGTAGGAATCGCCGAACAACACGCAATTACTTTTGCCGGTGGCGCTGCAACCCAAGGGATAAAACCAATCGTAGCAATTTATTCAACATTTTTGCAACGCGGTTACGACCAATTAATCCACGATGTCGCTTTACAAGAGGTACCGGTACTATTTGCAATTGACCGCGCTGGAGTTGTAGGGGCAGATGGGCCTACTCATATTGGGGCGTTTGATCTTAGCTTTTTACGTTGTATTCCTAATATGGTAGTGATGACCCCAAGCGATGAAGATGAGTGTTACCAGATGCTCTATACCGGCTTTAGAATTAATAAACCAAGCGCAGTACGCTATCCACGCGGCACAGGTATTGGCAAGCCAATACGTGAAGAAATGGAGTTATTGCCAATCGGTAAAGGAAGAATTATTAAGCATGGTAGTAAAATTGCTATCTTGGCATTTGGGTCCATGCTTGAACCAGCACTTGCTGCTGCAAATGAAATCAACGCAACAGTTTGTGACATGCGCTTTGTTAAACCGCTTGATACCGAACTAATAAAAACCATGTGCGAATCTCATGACTATATAGTTACGATTGAAGAAAACGTCATTATGGGTGGAGCTGGCTCGGCTTGCATTGAAGCCATGCAGGCAATGAACTTAACCAATCCAGCTATACTTTTAGGGATTCCCGATGAATTTGTTGAACATGGTGACCCTAAAGCCTTGCTAGCTACAATTGGGCTGGATAAAGCTGGAATATTAGGTTCTTTAAAAGCTAAGGGCTGGATCAGTACCTAATTCATCATAAAATATACAATTTAATAGTGGGCCACTAAATTCGCTGGAAACAAAACCATACCGAAATTAATGGCCATTCTTATTTATAGCTAAAACTTAAATTTGTTGGTATTTGGAAAGCGCCAATCGCGGGCAAATGCCGTCTTGGTTAATTTTGGCCCAACTGCCGCCTGTCTACGCTTATATTCGTTAACCTTTAAAAGGTGTGCCACCCGGTTAACATCATCGCTTTTATACCCTTTGGCAATAATTTCTTGTGAAGAAAGCCTATTTTCGACTAGATCAACTAAAATGGCATCAAGAATATCGTATGGCGGTAGGGAGTCTTGGTCACATTGATTTTCCCTTAGTTCTGCGCTTGGCGGTCGAACAATAATGCGTTCAGGTATAACATAACCTTGCGTATTGCGCCATCTCGATAATGCATATACTTTAGTTTTAACTAAGTCTTTCAATAGAGCAAATCCACCAGCCATATCCCCATACAAAGTAGCATATCCGGTTGTCATTTCAGATTTGTTACCAGTAGTAACAACTAGATAACCAAGTTTATTGGAAATCGCCATCATTAATGTGCCGCGAATTCGCGCTTGTAAATTTTCTTCAGTAGTATCTTCGGCTAGCTGATTAAAGATAGGGGCCAATGTTTGTTTAAATTGGGCAAAAATTTCGCCAATTGCCAACTCCTCATATCGCACATTAAGCAAATTGACCATCTCACGCGAATCTAAAACACTTATATCAGCGGTATATTTTGATGGCATCATTACCGCCATTACCCGATCACTGCCAAGCGCATCAACCGCAATTGCCAAGGTTAAAGCTGAGTCAATCCCACCGGATAAGCCAAGTGCGATTCCTTTAAATCCGGCTTTGTCAATATAATCCCGTAAAGCCAACACTAAAGCTTGGTATAAGCGTTCTTCATTAATTGGATACTGGCTAACTTTTGAATTCAGCAATCTGCCATTATTAAATTCCAGATAAGCTAATTCTTCTTTAAATGCCTCACCTTGAAAGGCTAAACTTAAATCGGCATTTAGGGCAAATGATGCACCATCAAAGATAATTTCATCTTGGCCGCCAACTAGGTTAGCGTAAATTAAAGGTAAATTAGTTTCTTCAACCCGATACCTAGCCACTTGCAGCCTTTCTTCTTGCTTATTTTCATCAAAAGGAGAGGCATTAAGGGAAATAATTAATTCAGCTCCCGCATCTTTCGCTTCTGAAATAGGCACGACATCCCAGATATCTTCGCAAATTACAAAACCGCACTGAACTCCATTTATTGGTAAAACCAGGCTTGATACCCCAGGCGTAAAATAGCGGCACTCATCAAATACTCCATAGTTTGGCAATAGCATTTTGTCATAACGTCCAAGAATATTTCCATCCCTAATTACAAATAAGCTATTAAAATTATCGCTACCTATGCGATATGGGCAACCAACAACAATCGTTATACCATCAATATTTAATAATTTATCCAATTCTTGCTGGGACTTGAGGTAAAAATCCGTCCTTAATAATAAGTCCTCAGGAGGATAGCCACAAATCGCTAGTTCTGGAGCAATAAAAATATCTGCCTTAGCTTTAATCGCTTTTTGGATTTGTTCAATAATTCTAGTTGTATTTCCGGATAGATCACCAACTGTTGCATTCATTTGGTAAACTGCAATATTTAATTTATTTGACATTTCTAGTAATCCTGTTTTTTATTAATTGCTATTTAACGTTCCATTCCTGGGTAGGCCCACATGCCAGCCATACGTAAAGTATCGCGCATAATCAATGCTTTCTCTGTCGCTGAGGCCGGCTTCACGCCAGATGAGTTGTCCCAGTCCCAGGCAACTACATTGTCTATGCTAAAATTAAGTTGCAAATCATTTTTAGCTTGGCTTAATATTGCTGTTGCACGCCTTATATGGCTTGCTGAAGTGACCAATAACACAGTTTTAGGTTTGAGTTTAGAAATAACAATAAGACTATTTTGAATATTGGCAACGGTATCTATCGACTTATCTTCCATTATCACCATCCCTGGCTTTATACCATGCTCAATAAGCCATTGACGCATCAAGTATGCTTCAGTTACGCCACCTTCAGGCACACCACCGCTAACAATAATTTTAGCATTTGGATATGTTGTTGCAGCATTTAAAGCAACCGTTAGGCGATCAATCAATTTACTATCCATACTGCCATCAGATTTCAAGGCATAACCCAAAACCAATATTACTAGATCTTTACGATTGTCTGGCTTGGGGGACGTAATTGTATTGATATCAATATTAAACGTATTTTGTGCTGTTTGGATAGCATTTATATACTTTTTTGCATTATCATTATGCTCTTTGGCTAACTCAGAAAGATAGAGTTTATAAACTCCGCTTTCACCAAGAGCATCTGCGTATGCAGCTTGATAAACTAGGCTCACTAAGTCATTAGGATACCTAGTTTCAATGCTACGGTAAACTTTGATCGCTCCATCAATATTACCTTGCAAAATACGTACGGAAGCTAGAGAATACGCTAGATCCAAGCGATTTGGAGCCAATTCATAAGCGTGTTTGAAAGCCATTTCTGCAACATCTAGTTTGCCTTTAACAGTCGCTCCCAAAAAGACGTTACTCTCATATTGTTTAAAATTTCCCTGATCACTGTGTATGGCAGTTAATGCCTGTTGCTGTAGCTCAATAACTTGTTTACTTAGCATAAGGTTAGCGTTATCTGCTACTGGTACAGTAGCTTCAGCCGGCAACGCACAAACCAGAATCGGCAAACATAAAAATATAAAGAGTAAATTCCGAAATATTACTTTCATTTGCCTATATTTTCCTTTCATGAAAGACAAGACTACCTAGCCGCAAGGTTCATGATAAATTGCCATTCACCTTCAGATAAAGGAGTAATTGACAGGCGATTGCCTTTTTGCAAAACCCGCATATTTGCCAGTTCAGGATATCTACGAAGTTCCTGAATTGATATATATCGAGTTTTTGCTACAAATTTTACGTCAACGCACCACCATACTGGTTTTTCAGAAGTAGCTTTCGGTTCATAATAATCATTGGCCGGATCAAATTGCGTAGTATCGGGATGAGCTGTACCTATTACTTCTACAATACCGTAAACTCCTGGTTCTTTACATGATGAATGCCAAAATATTGCTTTATCTCCTGGATTCATTTGATCACGCATAAAATTCCGTGCTTGGTAGTTTCTAATACCAAACCATTCAACTGTCTGGTTAGGAAAACTTTTAAGGTCATCGATACTCACTTCACCTGGTTCTGACTTCATTAACCAATATTGCATACATTGCCACCCATTCAAATAATAACAACTATCCCCTGATTTTATCATCATTGATCCCAGTTAGGAAAAAGCAATTCTACTATCTTGAAGTACCTACTTTTATCCTACCAAGGATTTTTTTGCCCTTTTGCTAAGAAATTGTTACAATTCAGGCAAATTAGATCGATAACTACTTAATACCGGACACTTTTTATAGTAACCTGATATAGATTTAGGTTTTGAAAACATGCCAATACTAATTTAATTCGTAAATTGTAAAAGTGCCCGGTATTGAGTAATAAACTAAGTAGATTCAATTATGTTTAGACCGCAGCCACTTTTATTTGCCTTAACGATTATTTTAATTTCCGCTATTAGTATCCTATTTTACAAAGAGGAATCATCTTCTACTCCGCCAGTAGCAATTATTAGCAAAACAAAAAACCTAGGAAGCCATGCCCACCTAAACAATCTGGTAGCTCAAGCGGCAAAAGAAGATTATTTAGCGAAAACGATTGCAGTTTCATTTCAAAGAACCGAAGGAGCGCTAATTTTTCCATTTACGCGGGAAGTTGGTCCGACATACACAATTGTTGCTAGTTCTGAAGAAAAGGCTATTAATAAAAATGCCTCTGCCTCACCAATGCCATATGAATCGCAAACCTTTTCAATCAATAGTAGCTTGCAAAAAGGCAGCCAATTTCTTTGTCCAGAAGACCTACCTTATGCAATAGACTTTAGTTTGGAATCAGACGTTACTAAGATGGTAGTTTTTGGCCAAAGATATGCAAATAAATGTGCTTTTGACTCGGGTGGCAAAATTTATGATCTACTCTACGGCGCAATCCAAAACCCACAAGCTTGGGGCGATGCTGAAAATCTGACAGCATTTATTCCCAAATATCTGTATTTTGGTTGCCACAATCAATTAAACAATGTAATGGTGCCAATCCAAATTAGTGAAAGTGCAATAAATGTTGCGCCTATTATTGGCTTAGTTAATAATAAACAGGTGGCTATCGGCTATCAGGAAACTAGTAATGTTAGTATCGACTGCAAAATGGTATGTAATAGTCTACTTAAAGAAAGTTGTAAGACTGATCAGAGTTATTGCCAGGAACAAATTAGTGCAGCTTACCAAAGACAAAGTGTTTATCAATTACGTGCAATAAACGAATACTTTTGTGCCTGTCAGATCTACAATCCGAATTGGGAAAAAGGATATCAATACTTTACCAATGCAGTTGATATCGAAAATGCCATCAAATACAATAACCCCTTACAGACGGTGACATGCAGCAACTTTCCACCCCCCATTAATTAAGGCCTATTTAGTCTACAGATTTCTAGGGGTGAATCGACATATACCGCGTCCGCACCCAACATGCGCGCAGATTGATACATTGCCGGCGTATTAACTGCAAACACTACAACTTTTAAATTTGGATTAATGGCTTTTAACTGATGTATTAATTGCCTATTCCACATCTTACGTGTGATATTTACACAATTTTTGCCAAGGGTAAACTGCTCACAAATTTGGACCTCCCGGTATAATTCAAATCCTATCCAATTAAATTCCCTTAACTTTTTAGAGGTTTCCTGGTCAATAACGCCGCTTAGGAGTAAATTGAAAGTTGTTTGTCGATCGAGAAACAGATTCACTCTAGGTTCAAGTTTCTTCATTAAAGCCAAGCTATTACTATCAGTAGAATAAAAAACTATATTTGCCCATAACTTATTAGCACTCTTAGTTTTGTTTATGCTTGTAATGACCGCCTTTACTAAACCGACATTATCATGTGATTTTAAATCAAGGATTAAGCGCAAGTTATTTGCTTGCTGGTAAGCTAGCATCTCATCGAGAGTACTAATCGTTATTCCCTGCCCACGTAGTGGAAAATTTGTACCTTTGCTAAAATTATAAGCAGCATCAAGTGCTTTTAATTCAGGAATAGTGGCTGATTCAGGATTACCTGGGACATTCGTCTGGTTGAGTAAGTTAAATCCATGATAAGCAAATGGAACCCCATCTTTAGATAATTCTAAAGTTAGATTAACTGTTTTAAAACCTGCTAATTGGGCTTTATTCAAAGCATATAAGGAATTGCTTGGCCAATCTTTTTCACCTGCATGATGGGGAATGCAAAGCATTTCCCCGTTGGCAAAGGCTAGCTCGCATAAAATGCAGCAAAGCCACAAGAAAAAATATTTCATAACGTATTTCCAACATTTTTTTAATCTTCACAGCTAAAAAGGCTCCATAAAGGAGCCTTTTTACATTCCATATGGAAATGGAGTATTTTTGATGATTTCAGAATTGCGGATTTGCTTAAATGCTTCTCCATAAACCTCAAGAATCTGCACCGAATAATTTAACCGGCTGCGAATAAAGTTGTCTTCCTCATTTTCTGGATTGGCAAAATTATTTAAGATATTATTTACATTTCGTATAATCACATGGTGAGGGATAAAATTTATAAAGTTATTCTTGCCGCAGTTTAAACGAAGCTGGGCAATTGGATACGTTCCGTTAATTGTAGAAGAAACTCCAACAATTAAGGCTGGCTTATTTGCAAGTTCACCTTTAACCGCTAAATGAAAAATATTAACCAATGCTGGGGGCAGCATGCCGTTCCATTCTGGAGCAACTATAACCAGGGCATCTGCAGCATGTAGTTCTGTGCTAGCCTTTGCCCAATTAGAATCAAAATTAGTATAATCAGACCAAAAAGTTTCATCCCAGTATTTAATATTAGCTGTTGCTAAATCCAATAAATAGGCCTGATGACCTGAATTAACAACAAAGTTTTCGATATATTTGGCTACTTTTAAAGATTGAGGATTATTTTGGCGCGTGCTGCCGCTTATTATAGCAAATTTCATTCTATTCCCCTATTAAATGGTTTTAATTAGCATTATACCGAACCTTTAGCCAATTTAGCAAATATTGTAGATCAATGAGTTATAACCCAGGCCTAACCATTCATATAACAAGCAGATTAATTTAATTGATTTATTTAAGTGAATATAAGCAAAGAACGCTATAAAAATCTCACTGTATTCGAATTTTTTTATTCATTTTAATCAATCTTATATTTTTGCCAAAATTTGTAATTTGCGAAACATCAGTCATTAATTTATGCTATCTAGTTTAAAGCTAGCTTTTAACTTACTAATAGCGATCACTTTAAAAATTCAAGTTTAATCTTTTATAATATAGATATTACAATATGCAAATATCATTTCAGAAAAAAAATTGGCAATCTAAAGAAAAGGCAAATTGTTTTAACTCAGTCTCTCCTATTCCAAATCCTCCAGAGTCGCGACATTTGGAATTGATATACGAAATCAACGAAAAACTGAAAGATTCAGGCTCTAAAATTGAACTAGATGAATCGTTCTTTAATCTAAATGCAGGAAAAGAGCCTGAGGGTAAATTGCTGGTCAGTGCTATTTTGAATGAGAAAAAAAAGTTTTCAAAGGCAGCCAGAAGCTTTGCTGATTTAATTATTGAATTAGCTAAGATTGAATTTACAATAAAGCAAATGACATCATTGCTTAATGCTGTCAAATACTTTTATTGTGACTATTTGGAAAGCCTTGCTGTTATCTCAAGTCAAATGTATCTCCTCAAGTTTTCTCCTTCCGACATAATCAGTATATTAACTAGCAGCGGCAACAAGATAAAAGATAAAAGACAAATTATCATCACTCATCTGCAAAATTTATTAAATTTAAATTTCTCTCAATGGCAAATTTCGACCATGTTAAAAGGCTGTGGCTATGGGATCGACTTAGCATTAGATGAACTTTACAACTTAGCGGATAAGCTGATTAAATTGGGGTTTAATCAACAGCAGATAACCATAATATTTGCCCATTCAGCAATTAACTTTAAACGCAATTTTAATTTGATCACCGTTCTCTATAACAAGCTTAATCCGATCTTTAGAGACAAAAATAATGAATTTTTCAGTTATATCACAAGCTTGGCAACCAAATCAGAAACCGAACCTAGCCGGCTATTTAACCTAGTTTGTTATTTGCATACGCTTTCCTTAGAAAATATTGACATTCAAGATTTATTTGCTGAAGCACCTTACTCAAAGAAATTACTGCTTGATAAACTGGAGACATCTTATAGCCTGCTATGTGATATAGGATTAGATCCTATTATTGCATCAAATCAGTTAACTAACTCCGCCAAAAACCTTGATCAAACAGTGATTAAAGTAGCTGATGTATTGAAGCTCTTTTTTAATAAGCTAACACAAGCTAACCTAGACTCAATTGATATTATCATCAATAAGCTTAAACATGACTTATTTGGCATTAAGTCAGATTTCTTTGACTCGGTCTTCTATGTGTTTATCATAGATATTTATGATCGATTAAACGCCACTTTAGCTAATTTGCAGCAGCAACAATTTTTGTCAATTCCACAAAGTTATCTTGAATATATAATTTATCAAAATAGTAATGTTATATACAATATAAAACTAAAGCTTACCAAAGGTATCAATGCGCAAACCAATAAAGGTCAAGTAGATTTTAGTATTGTTAATCTATGCATCTTCATTAATAGTGAACTTGTCCGCTTAGGCTGCAGCTTCAATATAAGCGAGGAAACATTTAAAATCATTTATAATGTTGATGATTTCTCTAACGAACTATTAATGAATATTTTTAATTTATATTCCTTTGACAGGTGCTATAAATTAATCATTAGCTTAACTAAGCTTTCTCGCTTAGGTTTTACATTGACTAATATTCATAACCTAGTTTCTGCTTGTGCTAATCAGTCATTAGATATTCTAAACTCTCTCGCAAACTATTCAGAAATTCTTACTAATATAGGTTTTAGTGCAGAAGAAATTATCGGCTTGGATCCGCTTGGCAAAGAAGGCCTCCTCATAGCTTGTGAAGATCTTATCTGTTTAGCCAGGCTATTATGGGAAGATAGCATTGAACTAGATTGATAAATAAATTTGACTTTATTCTTATACTGGATTTACAATTTCATGATTAACCAATATAAGTTTTAATTAGATCGATGGAAATAGTATTTATGTTTATTAACTTGCATATTTCAAGCAATAGTAAATTAGCTGGCAATCTTACCAGTAAACCATTGCCTCGACTTTTATCTATTGACCTCCCACAAACAACATCAAACCATAATTTCTCTTGTTGTTGCTAAGGCAACGACTTACTCTTTACTATCAATTATATACAATTATCAATACTTAATTCATTAGTTACCCAATTATAAGCATAATTTACTGGTAACTAATATTTAATTACTAAATAAGTTACATTTACCTACATTTAAGTTTAAGGACTAAAAACATGACTCAAGCAATATCACAGCAAAATAATTTTCGTGGAAAAATATATAATAGTATTACCGAAACTATTGGTGCTACCCCTCTAGTCAGATTGCATAAATTTGAAGAGCACTATAACCTGCAAGCCGAGATCCTCGCTAAACTGGAATTTTTTAATCCACTAGCTTCAGTAAAAGACAGAATCGCCTTAAATATGATAGAGGTAGCTGAGGCAGAAAATAAAATTACGCCAGGTAAAACTATTTTAATCGAGCCAACCTCTGGGAACACCGGAATAGGCCTTGCTTTTGTTGCTGCCGCTAAGGGTTACCGGCTAATATTGACTATGCCCGAAAGTGTTTCAATTGAGCGACGTAAAATGATTCAGCATTTAGGTGCAGAATTAGTATTGACTCCCGCGGCAGAAGGGATGACTGGCGCTGTCAAGCGGGCTAAGGAATTAGCAGCGCAATACCCTGATAGTTTAGTGGTAGGCCAATTTGATAATTCGGCAAACCCAGCAATCCATCGCCAAACCACCGCAGAAGAAATCTGGAACGATACCAATGGCAATGTTGATTACTTAATCGCAGGTGTTGGAACCGGCGGGACTATTACTGGCGTAGCACAAGTCATAAAATCACGAAATCCAAATTTTAAAGCTATCGCAGTAGAACCAGCAAGTAGTCCGGTTCTCTCTGGCGGCAAACCCGCACCGCACAAAATTCAAGGTATTGGCGCTGGCTTTATTCCTTCTATACTAGATACCGAAATTATTGATGAAATAGTCCAAGTTACAAATGAAGAAGCCATTGAAATTGCACGCGTAATCGCCAAATTGGAAGGAATCCCAGTTGGTATTTCATCAGGTGCCGCCCTAACCGCCGCAATCAAGATTGGTTCCAGAAGCGAAAATAAAGCGAAACGTATAGTTGTAATAATCCCATCCTTTGCCGAGCGTTATTTATCTACAGCATTATTTGTAAATCCGGATATGGAGTAACTAGATGTTTGAATTTATCAAGCATTATCAAAAGCAGGACCCTGTTAGACCAAGCTTTCTTGAAGTAATCTTGGTCTATCCAGGATTTCACGCAGTATTGCTTCATCGCTTAAGCCATGCTCTGTGGAAGACCAAGCTGCGTTTATTAGCACGAATCTTGGCGCATTTTTCAAGGTTTGTAACTGGTATCGAAATCCATCCCGCAGCGAGAATTGGTAAAAACCTCTTCATTGATCATGGAATGGGAATTGTAATTGGTGAAACTACTATTATTGGCAATAATGTAACAATTTTCCATGGAGTTACCTTAGGTGGGCTTGGCATCCCTTCCACTGCCTACACCAAACGCCATCCGACTATTGGTGATAATGTAATTTTAGGAGCAGGAGCAAAAATCCTTGGCAATATTACAGTGCATAGCGGCGCCAAAGTTGGGCCAAATTCAGTAGTTACTACTAGTGTGCCAGCCCATGCCACTATCGGGAATGTACCTTCCAGAGTCGTTAAATATGCCGAAGACTGGGTAATTTAAATTTTGAATCTTTTAACATTTAACCGATCGCTAAATCTTTAATAAAAGTGAAGCTTGTTAATTTTAAACGTCACTCCTCATTGTTTGGAATATCTGATTTTTAGAGTATAATGGAGAAATTTAAAATTAGTCGGTGAGGTAGCGTTATTTGGTATTTTTGAATATAGCAAGTTTATGCCATATAGTTAGCAAGCTTTACAAATTCTTATATTTGTAATTCCTGAGTTGAAAATTTAGGTATTTACTTAACGTAATTTATTTGTTTTTGAAAAGGCTGGTAAGTATTAAGGAAAATATCAATGAATCAAGTAATTGGCATTAATCAATATACTATTAATCGAGGATTTTAGGTAAAAAGTTATGGGTCAAGTAAATTTTCCGACTATTTTCAGTAAAATAATGGGTACTAAAAATGGACAAAACGAAGCATGTTGGTTAAGAAATGACTACCACTTTAACAAATACGCACAATTATTAGAAAAAGCTGAGAATGTTGATGTTGTAAAGTTTAAGCAACTAGAAACAATTGAAGATATAGAAAGAGTAGTAAATAGTCTAAAAAGAAGTGAACTTTATGCTCCTAGGCCGGAACAATTTAATGATATATTTGATACACAAGTTCAGCTAGAAGATAAATTAATCTCAGAATTAGCAATAAGCCATCCAGAGAAGAGCATTAAAAATGAAATTATAAAATTTAACAATATGTATAGGATACTTTCTTTAAGTATGGTTAACCCAGCTCAAGGTAAGTCTTCTCATATGTGGGGCCTATATGCCAATTCAGGAAAAGGTATCGCTATTAAGTATAACCTTAAAGAGCTGTTACAGAAACTATACATAAATCACAATTCTGATTACTTTAATGTAACAGCCTTTGAAGCTAATGATTTTGATAGCCTTTATAAACTATTAAAAAGAGAGGTTTCATTAGCTTGTATCCAGTATAGCAAAGACTATAATCCATTGAAAAGATTCAAAAGTTTTATCAAGGACGAAATTGCAGAAGATTATATAGAATACCCTACGTATAAACATAAACAATGGAAGAATGAAGAAGAGTTAAGGGTAATTCTAAACCTATATGGACTAATAACAGATGAGCTGATAGAGAAAACCAGACACTCCAAAAACCCACCTTTTCTTAGGGAATGCTTTATCCCCATGCCGGAACCAAAAGAAATACTTATTGGGTGGAATATAACCGAAGAATCAGGTAACATTATATCTGGTCTACCCTTAAAAAGCACGATAATCCGTAGGTTGACCGGTAAAATGATTTATAGAAAAAATGGGTTCGTTGAGTATGAAACAAAAATATTGAAACTTGCTAATTAAAATAAAACTAATACAATAGAAAAAGCAAGAAGGCCACCAAGTATCAAATTGATTACCCGCATATGGCGCGGGTTTTTCATATACTTTCGTAGTGCAACGCCACCAAAGAGCCAGATTGCGATACAAGGTAAACCAAGCACCAAAAATAATACACAAATAATCAGTACTTGCCCGAGCATATTGCCATTTATAGAGGTATAAGCCGAAATAGCTCCGATAGCCATTACCCACGCTTTTGGATTAACCCATTGAAATAGTGCAGCTTGAAAAAATGTTAGCGGCTTTCTTTTTGTATCTATATCAGTAACGTCAGTACTGGCACTGATTATTTTATATGCTAGAAACAACATATATATTGAACCGCCAACCTTAATTACCATATGTAGGCTTGGTATAATGGTAAATATTTTACCGAGACCCAGTCCTACCAGTAACACCATAAGGGTAAAACCCAAACAAATCCCCAAATAGTGGGGAATCGAACGTAAAATGCCAAAATTAATCCCTGACATCATAATCATGAAATTATTCGGCCCGGGAGTAACCAAGCTAGCAATACAAAATAAAACTAAAGGTAAATAAAAATTCATAAGATTACCTCAAATCCAATTGCGGTTAAAAAAACTTTATTGCCAAATCAATAAAAAAGGATCATAAATTCCCGCTTAGCGTTAGGCATAAAAAAACGCCCATCGAGTGGGCGGTTTTTAGTTTTAAACTAACTTTTCAACTTGGCCGAAATCAAGCTCAACTGAGGTATCTCGTCCAAAAATTTGAACATTTACCCGCAGCTTAAACTTAACGTATAAGACTTCTTCAATAATCGCATGGAAATCAATAAATGGACCATCGATAATACGAACTCTTTCGCCCACTTCAAATTCAACTTTATGCCGAGCTTTTTCTTTAGACTCTTTCACTTGTTGCAAGATGGAATCAACTTCTTTTTGCGAAATAGGAACTGGTCGCGAATCTTTGGCAACTCCAATAAAGCTTGATACTTTTGGTGTCTTCCTGATCAATAAACCCATCTCATCACTATAATCCATTTTTACTAACACATAACCTGGGAAAATTTTACGGTCATTCTCACGCTTTTTACCGTTACGAATCTCTTCAATTTTCTCTTTGGGTACTAAAACCACATTACGTTTTAGAAAATCATCAATTTCAGCATCAGAGTTTAAATCAGCACTTATACCGAAAGACTCACGTACAAAATTGGCTTTATCAGTTTGGCCACTTTGGATATAATCATTAATTTTTTTAATAATATTTAAGGTTAAGGAACTTTGTACCTTATCTTCCATATTTGTCGCAACTTGTACTACATACCAAGCTAAGCTCATTAGCTGCCCTTTCCTAGGATAACACCGTATAATAGCCATGATAAGCCACTATCAACGGCCCATAAGAACAAACTAAGTATTAATACGAATAAAAATACTATCCATGTAAATTGCATAGTTTCTTTACGCTCTGGCCAAACTACTTTTTGTAATTCACGCCATGAGTCACGGATATAACCATGTAGGTTTATGCCCATAGGAGCAATAAAGAAAAAAGTACCAAACGCGGCTAAAATGGAAATAACAAAAATGCCCCATCTTAACCAACCATTAATTTGTAAACCATAAAATAATCCAAGCCCGAGAGCTAGTAATAATAAAGCAATATAGTTAAATATTACACTCGGCTTTTTTACATCTTCTGTTTTTGCGGGTGTATTCATCGGTTTTCATTCTTTTAAAATTTTGTCAGGCAGAGATTATATCACTACCATAGACTTGTCTGCAACTTATACCCTTAGCAATTCGCATAGATTAAACTATCCAAGAATATAGCCAGTATGATTAATAAACAAAAACAGCTAGGATTTAAACCTAGCTGTTTGATCTGGCAGGTCAAGAGGGCTTCGAACCCCCAACCCTCGGTTTTGGAGACCGATACTCTACCAATTGAGCTATTGACCTATATCCTTCAATTAAGCAATAATTTTAGAAACCACGCCAGCACCAACAGTTCTACCACCCTCACGGATCGCAAAACGTAAGCCTTCTTCCATCGCAATTGGAGCGATCAATTCTACGCTGATTCGTACGTTATCACCAGGCATAACCATTTCAGTACCTTCTGGTAACGCTACTGCACCGGTTACATCCGTTGTACGGAAGTAGAATTGTGGACGATAGTTACTAAAGAATGGTGTATGACGACCACCCTCTTCTTTACTTAATACATATACTTCTGCTTCAAATTTTGTATGTGGTTTGATTGAACCTGGTTTTGCCAATACTTGACCACGTTCTACGTCTTCACGTTTAGTACCACGTAATAATAGACCTACGTTGTCACCTGCTTGACCTTGATCCAATAATTTACGGAACATTTCTACGCCGGTTACCGTTGTTTTTTGCAAGTCACGGATACCCACGATTTCAATCTCTTCACCTACTTTGATGATCCCACGCTCTACACGGCCAGTTACAACTGTACCACGACCTGAAATCGAGAATACATCTTCCACAGGCATCAAGAACGCTCCATCAACCGCACGTTCTGGTTGTGGAATGTATGAATCTAATGCTTCTGCTAATTTGAAGATCGCTGGTTCACCATATTGACCTTGATCACCTTCCAACGCTTTTAACGCTGAACCACGGATTACTGGTGTATCATCACCTGGGAAGTCATATTGACTTAATAGTTCACGTACTTCCATTTCTACTAATTCTAATAACTCTTCGTCATCTACCATATCGCATTTATTTAAGAATACAACGATGTATGGTACACCAACTTGACGAGCTAATAGAATGTGCTCACGTGTTTGAGGCATAGGACCGTCTGATGCTGCAACTACCAAGATCGCGCCATCCATTTGTGCCGCACCGGTAATCATGTTTTTAACATAGTCAGCATGTCCTGGGCAGTCTACGTGTGCATAGTGACGGTTTTCTGTTTCATATTCTACGTGTGCAGTATTAATTGTAATACCGCGTGCTTTTTCTTCAGGAGCGCTATCGATTTGATCGTAACCTTTAGCTTCACCACCAAATT
>JACCDN010425847.1_pt1 | contig 19752 bp, 16 predicted proteins | sample 7441691 | NCBI WGS metagenome assembly JACCDN01 (sample SAMN15323439, study PRJNA562643) | freshwater metagenome | isolation source: river surface water | place: USA:Blue River Watershed | collected 2017-08-16 | reverse complement strand
TCTCTGCGCCAGTTTCTTCTTGAATCTGGTTGATTACCTTGCCCTTAGGGCCGATAACTGCACCAATCTGATCTACTGGAATCTTGATAGAGATGATTCGTGGCGCAAGTGGCGACATATCATCAGGAGTATCAATTGCTTCTGCCATTACATCAAGAATCGCAAGGCGCGCTTCTTTTGCTTGGTGTAGCGCACCGGCTAAAACTGATGCTGGAATACCATCAAGTTTGGTATCTAGCTGCAGCGCGGTAACGAAATCTTTGGTACCAGCAACTTTAAAGTCCATATCTCCGAATGCATCTTCGGCACCCAGAATGTCGGTTAGTGCAACATATTCAACCTTGCCATCAACATCATCTGAGATTAGACCCATTGCAATACCTGCAACTGGTGCCTTTAGTGGCACACCAGCATTTAGTAATGAAAGTGTTGAGGCACAAACTGAACCCATTGAGGTAGAACCATTTGAACCAAGCGCTTCAGAAACCTGACGGATTGCGTAAGGGAACTCTTCGCGAGTTGGTAGCACTGGAACTAACGCGCGCTCTGCAAGTGCACCGTGGCCGATTTCGCGACGCTTTGGTGTACCAACACGACCAGTTTCGCCAGTTGAATATGGTGGGAAGTTGTAATTGTGCATGTAACGCTTATGAGTTTCTGGGCTAAGTGTGTCTAGCTGCATCTCCATCTTAAGCATATTCAAAGTTGTCACGCCAAGAATTTGAGTTTCGCCGCGTTCGAAAATTGCTGAACCATGAACACGTGGAATTACTTCAACTTCTGCAGATAACGGACGGATATCGCGAAGTCCGCGACCATCAATACGAATCTTGTCGCGAAGTACGCGCTGACGAACTAGCTTCTTTGTCAATGAACGAAGCGCTGCTGGAACTTCCTTTTCGCGTCCTTCGAACTGTGCTGAAACTTTCTCAACAACTGACTTATTGATTTCATCAAGTTTATTTTCGCGATCTTGCTTGCCTGCGATTGTTAGCGCATCTGCAAGCGGCTTCTTAGCTTCTGCTTCAACGGCTGCAAAAACATCATCCTGGTAATCAAGGAATACTGGGAATTCTGCAGTTGGCTTTGCCGCAACCTTTGCTAGCTGCATCTGTGCTTCGCAGAGAATCTTGATAAATGGCTTAGCTGCTTCGAGGCCTTCAGCAACCACTGCTTCGGTAGGAGCAGCTGCGCCGCCCTTTACCAATTCAATAGTTTTCGCAGTTGCTTCAGCTTCAACCATCATTACTGCAACGTCGCCATCTGCGATACGTCCAGCAACCACCATATCGAATACTGCATTTTCAACTTGTGAATGATTTGGAAATGCCACCCATTGTCCATCAATTAGTGCAACGCGAACTCCACCGACTGGGCCAGAGAATGGCAGACCAGCTAATTGTGTTGACATTGACGATGCATTAATCGCGATTACGTCATACATATGATCCGGGTTTAACGCCATTACAGATACCACGATCTGTACTTCGTTACGAAGACCCTTTACGAATGATGGACGTAACGGACGATCAATCAGACGGCAGGTAAGAATTGCCTCTTCAGTTGGTCGTCCTTCACGGCGGAAAAATGAACCAGGAATCTTTCCGATTGAGTACATACGCTCTTCGACATCCACTGTTAGTGGGAAGAAGTCGAATTGATCTTTTGGTGACTTTGAAACTGTGGTTGCAGATAGCAACATAGTTTCGTCATCTAAATAAACGGTTGCGCAACCGGCTGCTTGCTTTGCAAGGCGGCCAGTTTCGAAACGAATCTCGCGCTTTCCGAATTTTCCGTTGTCTATAACTGCAACGGCATGCTTAACGTCTTGACCTTCCATAGGTCGCTCCATTTCTATACGACCCACGGGCGACATTAAAAATGTATCTACGATCGAAGTTCACGAACTCATATTCGTAAACCACTACCGGAGACCATTAAAACGTCCCCGTAGGTTTTTTCTAATTAACGGCGGATGCCGAGTTTTTCAATAATTGCGCGGTAGCGATTGATGTCGGTCTTTGCAAGGTACTGCAAAATACGACGACGCTGACCTACAAGCAGAAGTAATCCACGACGGTTGTGGTGATCATGCTTGTTTGTCTTTAGGTGCTCGGTTAGATCATCAATGCGCTTTGAAAGTAGCGCGACCTGAGCCTCTGGGCTACCGGTATCGGTTGCGGAGTTGCCGTACTGCGCAACGATTGACTTCTTTACTTCTGGTGTTAGCGCCATTTGGCACTCCTTTTACTTTGATCACGAGTGGCTACGGTCTTGGACACGTAACGCGATTTCCTCGCTTTGAACCTCTTTCGAGGGCTAAATTCTAAATTAGGGAGTGAAATAAACCTAATTGAGGGCTGATTGGGTCAAATTACGCGCTTGATCGCAGTCTTTTTTCATCTGTTCAAGCAATGGCTCAAGACCATCAAATTTGATGGTCTCACGAAGGCGCCATCCAAAAATAAATTTGCACTTTTTATCGTATAAATCCAAACCGGTTTGATCTAAAGCATATGCCTCAATCTGACGAGTACGTATTCCTTCGAAAGTTGGATTAGTGCCAATAGAAATTGCAGCTGGCCATTTCTGGTTTTCAACTTCTAGCCATCCGGCATAAATTCCATCTGCAGGTATGGTCCAATTGCCACTTAAACCTAAATTAGCAGTTGGGTATCCAATTTCGCGGCCACGTTTCTCCCCGTGAACCACTATGCCTTCTAAAGTAAATCTATGCCCAAGCAATTCATTTGCAAATTGAATATCGCCTTCAAAGATTAAATTGCGAATTCGAGTAGATGAGATAACTCCCATGCTCTCTTGCAAATTATGTACTTCCACTTGAAAACCGTAATTACGTAAGTCTTCAGCTTTTCCAGCTGCGCCTTTGCCATAAGTGAAGTTAGCGCCAATCATTACCGCTTTTGCATCTAAGTCAGTTATCAGAATTTTCTGAACAAAATCATCTGGTGACATAGAGGCAAACTCTTTATCAAAATCAATTACTACTACGGCATCTGCCCCATATTTCAACAAGAGATTTATGCGAGCATCCAACGAAGTTAAATGCGTCGGGGCTTTATCTGGTGCGAATAAAGTGGTTGGGTGAGGCTCAAAAGTCATCGCGACAACTGGATTACCGAATTTCTGTGCATCGATTAGTAATTGCTGGTGGCCAACGTGAACTCCATCAAAGTTACCGATAACTACGGTAGCTCCTTTGATTGGCGCAGGTTTCCACGAGAGACGCATATGAATACTTTACCTATTTCACGAAAACCGCGAATGGCTTGGCGCTCCCATCTTTATCTTCTAATAACGCGGCAAGTTCGCCTTGCGGAGTAATGGCAGCCACGATTCCTGACACCCCGCTCGGATCGATATTTCGACCAAATTTCATCTCTGCTGCTTCTTGAAGCGTTAATTGGCGAGGCGTGAAAATTCTAGATGCGACTTCGGCAACGCTTATTAACTCCCCTGCCATGGATAGATCGAAAATACCTACTTGAGTTCGACGAAGTGAAGTTAAATGGCCGCCACAATCTCTGGCTATTGCACGTATATATGTGCCAGCGCTGCATTTAACGGAGATATCTACTTCATCGCCACGAATTTCATTTATCTTTATTTCATAAACTTCTACTTCGCGGGCGGGAATATCTACAGCTACTCCTTCGCGAACTAAATCATAAGCGCGTTTTCCATCAATTCGAATTGCCGAAACGGATGATGGCTTCTGCATAATTTTTCCGACTTGTTTTGCAAATGCAGTTGGGATATCAGATGGGATCTCTGTTGTTGCGATTACTTCTCCCTCTTTATCGTCAGTTGAAGTCAACTGGCCAAGCTTTACGGTGGCATCGTAAGCTTTAATTCCAGCCGTGATGTATTGCAGTAATCGCGTTCCATCTCCGATTCCTAAGACCAATACTCCCGTGGCCATTGGATCTAAAGTTCCAGCATGTCCAATTTTTCTAGTATTTAGCTCTTTGCGCATCTTTGCAACGACATCGTGGCTAGTCATACCACCTTGTTTGTCGACTACTAGAAAGCCGTTAGTCATTAACTTTGATTACTTTTTATATGGGTCGTCTACGACCGGTTTTGCCTTCTCTGCCAGTTGCGCAATTTCATCATCATGCTTCTTGATTTCAGAGAGCAGTGATTCCATTTGTTGCGCAGCTTCAGGAAGCGCATCACTAAAGAATTCTAGAGTTGGCGTAATGCGAGTTTTCAAGTCATGGCCAACCGCGCTACGCAACAGACCTTTAGCTGATTCGAGTGCGGCTTTTGTTTTTGCTTGCTGGTCGTGATCGCCGAAAACCGTGTAAAAGACAGATGCGTTCTGAAGGTCGCCAGTTACGCGCACATCAGTAATAGTGACAAAACCAAGACGTGGATCTTTTACCTTGGTCTCAAGTGTCTGTGCCACTACAACTTTTATGCGGTCTGCGACCTTTTCAGAACGTACTGACATTATGCGCGCTTCTTCTCTTGCATCTCGAAGACTTGAATGATGTCTCCGGTTGTAAGTTCCTTAAATCCAACACCGATACCGCATTCGTAACCTTCACGAACTTCGGTGGCATCTTCCTTAAAGCGCTTTAGTGAATCAACAGTTAAGTCTTCAGCTACCACAGTTCCGCCACGCAATACGCGAGCCTTTGCATTTCGACGGATGATTCCATCTTGTACAAGTGAACCTGCAATTAGACCAGCCTTAGATGACTTGAAGATTTCGCGAACTTCAGCATTTCCAAGTACCACTTCTTCATACTCAGGCTTGAGCATTCCCTTAAGTGATAGTTCAATCTCTTCGATTGCCTTGTAGATAACTGAGTAGAAACGAACTTCTACGCCTTCGGCATCTGCATACTGCGCAGTTGCGATTTCTGGCTTAACGTTAAAGCCAATAACGACTGCAGTTGAAGCAGAGGCAAGCGTGATATCTGATTTGGTAATCGCACCAACGCCGCGGTGAATTACGCGTAGATCAACTTCTGCTCCGACATCAAGCTGCATCAACGCATCTTCCAAAGCTTCTACCGAACCAGATACGTCGCCCTTGATAATCAAATTTAGTGTTGAAATCTTGGACTGCTCCATGAAATCTTCCAGCGAAACTTTCTTACGAGCCTTTGCTAGTTGCGCGTTACGTTCTGCAGCTTGGCGCTTCTCTGCAATCTGACGTGCCGTGCGATCTTCTTCTGCAACTAGGAAGGTATCACCAGCATCTGGTACAGATGTGAAACCAAGAACTTGAACTGGTCGAGATGGACCGGCAACTTCAACGTTCTGACCGAATTCATCTAGCATCGCACGAACGCGACCAAATGAACCGCCAGCAACAATTGCATCACCGACATTTAATGTACCGCGTTGAACCAGAACTGTTGCAACTGGACCACGACCACGATCTAGGTGGGCTTCGATTGCAACACCACGTGCCACGTCATCAGCAACTGCGCGCAGATCAATTGCGGCATCTGCAGTTAGCAAGATTGCATCGATAAGTTCTTTAATTCCCTTGCCAGCTTTTGCAGATACATCAACGAAAATTGTGTCTCCGCCGTACTCTTCAGCAATCAAGTTATATTCAGTTAATTGTTGACGAACCTTTGCTGGGTTGGCATCTTCTTTATCTACCTTGTTGACTGCAACCACGATTGGAACATCTGCAGCTTGCGCGTGATTTAACGCTTCGATGGTCTGAGGCATCACACCATCATCTGCAGCTACTACAAGTACCGCGATATCGGTGACTTTGGCACCGCGAGCGCGCATTGCAGTAAAGGCTTCGTGACCTGGGGTATCGATAAAGGTGATCGCACGATTGACGCCATCATGATCATGATGAATCTGATATGCACCAATATGCTGAGTAATTCCGCCGGCTTCAGTCTTAATTACTTCGGTCTGACGGATTGCATCAAGCAATCGTGTTTTACCGTGATCAACGTGGCCCATCACAGTTACAACTGGTGGGCGCGCTTCTAATAAATCAGAATCAAGATCAGCTAGCTCTCCAGCTAAATCGATATCAAATGATTCTAAGATCTCACGATCTTCATCTTCAGGCGAAACAATTTGAATGTTATATCCAAGTTCAGAACCCAAAATCGCGAAGGTATCTTCATCGACTGATTGAGTTGCAGTAACCATTTCGCCCAACATAAATAGCGCCTGAACTAATTGAGCCGCATCGCAATTAATGCGCTCTGCAAAGTCAGCTAGTGATGAGCCGCGGCGCATACGGATAGTGGTTGATCCATCTCCGCGTGGAATCTTTACGCCGCCAAGTGAAGGCGCTTGCATGTTTTCGAAATCATCACGCAAAGCTTTCTTACTCTTCTTGGCATTACTCTTCTTTGATCCACCTTTACCAAATGCACCTGCAGTATTACCGCGGCCACCTGGACCTGGACGTTGGCCTGGACGATTAAATCCACCTGGACCACCAGGTGCGCCGCCACCGGAATTTCCACCTGGACGATAAGGAGATCCGCCACCTGCACCGCCGCCTTGTGGACGTGCACCGCCACCTTGACCGGGACGCGCTGCAAATCCTGGACGTTGTCCACCAGGACCACCTTGTTGTGGACGCGCTGCAAATCCTGGACGTTGTCCACCAGGACCACCTGGTCGACCACCTGGACGAGGTTGTTCGCCAGGACGTATCGGACGTTGTTGTGGTGGACGCGGCATTGCACCACCTGAACCAAATGGATTATTTCCGGCTGGACGTGGCGCTCTCTGTGGTGGACGTGGCATTGCAGTTCCGAATGGATTATTTCCACCAGGTCTTGCTGGTGGTTTTGGAATATTAGTTGGAGTTGCTGAACCAGATGCACCAGTTGATGGCGCTGGTCGCTGAGATACTGGCTTTGGTTCGACCGCTTTTAGCGCTTCTAAATCAACGCCAAGTTCTGCTGCTAATTCAGCAGCGAGTTTTGCGTTAGCTTGCGGATCAGATTCTGGTTTCTTGGCAGCAGCTTTCTTTGCCGCAGCTTTCTTAACTGGCTTTGATGCCGCATCTTCACTTGCAACTTTTGCATTTGGGAATGCTTCAATTAAACGACGCGCAACTGGCGGTTCGATTGTTGATGAGGCGCTGGTTACGAATTCGCCCATCTCTTTTAACTTAGCAAGGACGACCTTGCTCTCCATACCGAGTTGTTTTGCTAACTCGTGTACACGGACTTTTGCCACATTTCTCCTTCGTGACCCCCGTGTACTTTTTTACACGCTGAGGTCTAGTTGTTCCTTCTCATGATTGAGCGGTGCTCATTAGCGTGTCATTTTCTTTCAATCCATTCGGTTGGTTGAGGTCGTTATTCTATCAGCCGTTATTGGGTAGGGCTATCTGAGTGGATATCGATTCGCCAACCAGTTAAGCGCGCTGCTAAACGGGCATTTTGCCCATCTTTACCGATTGCAAGGGAGAGTTGGTAATCCGGAACGACCACCTTCGCGCTCCTGGTTGCTTCATCCACTACTTCTACGCTGCCAACTTTTGCTGGTGCCAGCGCATTTGCAACATAAACAGCGGGATCCTCTGAATAATCAACGATATCGATTTTCTCACCGTGAAGTTCTTCCATAACGGCACGAGCGCGTGCGCCCATTGGTCCGATTAGCGCACCCTTTGCAGAAACACCTGAACGATGGGCGCGCACTGAAATTTTTGTACGGTGTCCAGCTTCGCGAGCAATTCCCATAATCTCAACAATGCGATCTTTAATTTCTGGAACTTCAAGTGCAAATAGTTGTTTGACTAAAGCAGGATGTGAGCGAGAGAGCGTAATTTCAGGTCCGCGGGTGCCTTGCTTAACATCAATAACAAAGCATTTGATGCGATCGCCATGTTCGAAATGTTCGCCAGGTACTTGCTCCTGTGGTGGAACTTTTCCTTCGGTGCGACCTAAATTTACATAGATCATCTTTGAATCGCGACCTTGTTCCACCATTCCAGAGATCACATCACCAACATTCATTGAAAGTTCGCCGACAATTGCCGCATCTTTTGTTTGGCGCATATATTGCTTGATTGCTTGACGAGCAGTTGCCGTTGCTACACGAGTAAATTCTTCATTTCGATCTTGGACTTCTCCAATTCGATCTCCAGTTTCCGAAAAGACTGGTACGAAAATTTGGATTTCGCCAGTTTCGCGATCGAGATGTGCGCGTGCATGTTCGAGCGCATGATCCGTATGGTTGTATGCAGTCAGCACTGCCGCTTCAATTGCCACTATTAGCGCATTTAAAGACATCTCTTTTTCAGTTGTTAAAGCTTGGAGAGCTTTCATATCGACATGCATTAGTTGCTCCCCTTCTTATTTACCTTATTAAATTCAATTTCAATGATTGCGCGTTTGATATCTGAATATGCGACAGTGCAGCAATCCAAAGTCACTTCATCCTCAGTCGCATTAATTATGCGTCCTTTGCAGGTTTCGCCATCCAACTTGATGATTTTTACTAATCGATCTACATTTTTTCGCCAATGGCGAGGAGCGGTAAGCGGACGATCCACGCCAGGTGAAGTTACTTCTAAGGTGTATGGGGTCTCTCCCATAAATGATGCACCATCCATCGCTTCACCTATTAAACGGCTGGCATCAGTTACTTGATCAAGATTGAGCCCAGTTTCGCTGTCGACAATAACAGTCACGAAGCGATGTTTTCCGGGAGTTTGTACCTGTACCTCTTCAAGAACGAGCCCAGCTTGGGATACCAGCGGTTCTACTAGTTCGAAGATTTGATCTTTTAAAGCCATTTGTAATTCCTATGTGGTTGTTTTTAAATTGTTGTTTATTTATTTATTCAGTTGTATGGCGCTAATTTACAAGGTCATATCCTACTTTGGCAATTAATAGCGCAGTCATGAAGAGAAATACCTTACGGACCAATGGTGAGCCGCCTTTTATTGCAACTTTAGAACCAATTGTGGAGCCAATGACATTAGAGATGGCAAGCGCGATACCTATACCCCAGAGGATTGCCCCGTGCTTTGCAAAGATAATGATTGCCGCCAAATTGGTCGCTACATTTGTGAACTTTGCAATTGCAGAAGCGGTAAGAAATCCATATCCAAGTGCTCCAACTAAAACTGCCATTAGAAAAGTTCCGGTGCCTGGGCCAAAAATTCCATCATAAAAACCAATCGCAAATCCAGCACCAGCTGCAATTTGGTAATTTAATTTCACATTCTCTTCGTGGCCCAGTCTTGGATTAAGAAGCGTGTAAAGAAAAATTACCACTAAGGCGATAAATACGACGACGCGTAGATTATCGGTCGGAATTCTCGATGCAAGTTGTGCGCCACCCATCGAACCGAAGAAAGCTGGTATCGCCATATAAGCCAACATCTTCTTATCAATCTTGATCTGCTTGCGATATCTATTTGCCGCATTTGCAGTGCCGAAAATTGAAGCAAACTTATTGGTACCGAGGGCGTTAATAACCGGCTTGTCCTGCAACCCCACCATCAGTGATGGCAGCTGTATTAAACCGCCGCCGCCTGCAATCGCATCAAAGAAACCTGCAGTTGCTGCTGCGACGCAGAGAAAATAAATCACGAGAAGAGTTTGGCTACTTCTGAAACCACATCATTAACGGCTACTTCACATTTTTCGCCGGTAGCGCGGATACGAATTTCAACTTTGCCTTCAGCCAAACCTTTTCCGACAATTACGATTACCGGGTTGCCGATTAATTCGGAATCTTTAAATTTAACTCCCGCTGATGGATCACGTCGATCGTCAAGCATCACAGTTAGCCCAACAGATTCCATGAGCTCCCCGATTTCAAGAGCTTTATCAAAGACTGCATCTTCTTTTCCGGTGGCAACAATATGAACCATTGCTGGTGCAATCTCAGCAGGCCAGTTGAGTCCGATTTCATCTGCAGTTTGCTCTGCAATTGCAGCTACTGCGCGGCTAACGCCAATTCCATATGAACCCATTGTGACAATCTGTGACTTACCGTTTTGATCTAATACCGTTAAATTTAAAGCTTCGGCATATTTGCGACCTAATTGAAAAATATGGCCAATTTCGATTGCGCGATCAATAACTACTTCAGTGTTGCACTCTGGGCAATTATCTCCTGCACGTACCTCTGCAGATTCGATGTAACCATCAACAACAAAGTCTCGACCGCTAACCACATTTCGTGCATGGCAATCTCTCTTGTTAGCACCTGAGACCCAAGCAGTTCCTGGTGCCACTCGCGGATCGGCAAGCAAGGTGATGCCATTTGCTTTGGCATCTTGTGGGCCGATATATCCCTTAACAAGATTTGGAAACTTTTTAAAGTCTTCCTCTTCAAAAATTCTAATTTCACTTACGCCGGCAAGGTTTGCTTCTACGCGCTTTAAATCAACTTCGCGATCGCCAGGTACCAATATTGCATATGGCTTGCCGTCAACCATCAACATAATATTCTTTAAAGTATCGCTGGCTTTAAAGCCACCACCGAACTTGCTATTTAAAAGATCTACCAATGAATCAATAGTTGGAGTATTTGGCGTATCTAAAACCTCAAGCGCTGGGAAGTTGCCATCTCCTGGCGCAACCACAGTCTTCATGGCTTCTACGTTTGCGGCGTAACCACATTTTGGACAGAGCACATATGTGTCTTCACCGGTTTGGCATGGCGCCAAGAACTCTTCTGATTTAGAACCGCCCATTGCTCCTGCAGTTGCACTAACTACGTTGTACTTCAAACCTAAGCGATCAAAAGTTTTTTCATACGCATCTCGATGCTTTTGGTAAGAAACTTCAAGTCCAGCATCATCAAGATCAAATGAGTACGAGTCTTTCATTACGAATTCGCGGCCACGAATAATTCCGGAGCGAGGACGCGCTTCATCGCGATACTTAGTCTGAATTTGATAGATAGACAACGGCAAATCTTTATAAGATGAATATTCGCCTTTAACCATCAAAGTGAACATCTCTTCGTGCGTTGGCCCTAATAAATAATCAGCGCCTTTGCGATCTTGTAGTCTAAATAAACTTGGACCATATTCATTCCAGCGATTTGTAGCTTCGTATGCATCTTTTGGAAGTAGCGCCGGGAAGTGGACTTCTTGAAAGCCTGCCGCATCCATCTCTTCGCGAATTACTCGCTCGACATTTCGAAGTGCAATTACGCCAAGAGGCAACCAAGAGAAGATGCCTGCCGCGATTGGTCGGACATAGCCAGCGCGAACTAATAATTTATGAGAGGTAACCGTGGCATCTGCTGGATCATCACGTAACGTGCGCAGGAATAGCGTGGACATTTTCAGCATAGTTATTACCTACTTAATTTCCACTTGTGGTTGACCAGAAGTTACGCCCGCAGCTTCCATCTCTTCGCCAAGGCGCATCGCCTCTTCAATTAAAGTCTCTACGATCTGAGATTCAGGAACTGTTTTGATGACTTGTCCCTTAACAAAGATCTGACCTTTTCCATTGCCTGAGGCAACGCCAAGATCTGCTTCGCGCGCTTCACCCGGACCATTAACAACGCAACCCATAACGGCAACTCGAAGTGGCACAGTCATTCCTTCAAGACCTGCTTGAACTTTCTCAGCTAATGAATAGACATCTACTTGAGCGCGGCCGCAAGATGGACATGAGACGATCTCTAATTTACGTTGACGCAAGCCAAGAGATTCTAAAATCGAAATTCCGACCTTTACCTCTTCTACTGGAGGCGCTGACATTGAGACGCGGATGGTGTCACCAATTCCCTCAGCCAAGAGAATTCCAAATGCAGTCGCCGATTTAATTGTGGCTTGGAAAGCAGGGCCGGCTTCGGTTACGCCTAGATGCAATGGGTAATCGCACTTCTCAGCCAAGATTCGATAGGCCTTAACCATCGTTACTGGATCATGATGCTTTACTGAAATTTTAAAGTTTGAGAAACCATGCTCTTCAAATAGCGAGGCTTCCCAGAGCGCAGATTCAGCAAGCGCCTCTGGAGTTGCTTTGCCATATTTTGCAAGGAGACGTGGATCGAGCGATCCGGCATTAACACCAATACGAATTGGAGTATTTGATGCAAGTGCAGCCTTGGCGACTTCTTTTACTTTGTCATCAAATTGTTTGATATTTCCTGGATTAACGCGAACTGCAGCGCAACCTGCATCGATTGCAGCAAAGATGTATTTTGGTTGGAAATGAATATCTGCAATTACCGGAATCTGAGATTTCTTGGCAATCTGCGCCAAAGCATCTGCATCATCCTGCGATGGAACGGCGACTCGAACAATCTCGCAACCAGAGGCAGTTAATTCCGCAATCTGTTGCAGAGTTGCATTTACATCAGCTGTAAGAGTGGTGCACATTGATTGCACTGAGACTGGGTAATTGCTACCCACGCCTACCTTGCCAACCATTAACTGCTTGGTCTTACGACGAGGAGCCAGCGTTGGAAGTGAAGGAATTCCCAGATCAACCATGAGCAGTATTCTGCCCTATATCTAGGGATGGCTTACAAATTCAGATTAATTGGATTGACGATGTCGGCTATGAGTAAGAGCACTGATAGCGCCACAAGTACGCCAAAGACCAGAATTGTTATCGGGGTTAAGCGATTAATATCAATTGGCGCTGGTTTTTCACGGCCACGTAGACGGGCATATCGGTATCTAATTGAATCCGCAATCGCTATTGCCATATGGCCGCCATCCAATGGAAGTAGTGGCAACAAGTTAAAAATACCCACGAAGATATTTAGTGAAGCCACCATCATCAGGAAGATGATGATTTGATTATTGGTATCAAGAGTCGCGCTACCTGCAATATCGCCAGATGCTCGTGCAACACCAACAATTCCAACCGGACCATTTGGATCGCGCTCTTCATTGCCAAAAGTTTCGCGAATTAGCTCTGGAATCATGGCTGGCAGGCGCATGAGAGATTTGAAACTCTCTTTAATCATGTACCAAGTAACCGAACCTGAATCTTTCAAGGCGGTGAATATCGGTGTGCGATAAGTTGCCTCTTCGGCAACAAAACCGACATATGTATATGTGTAGCCTTCAATTGTGCGATCGGTCGGAGTGACTTTTAGATCAATAGTCTCAGAGCCACGCTTTACGGTGAAAGTAAATTCTTGGCCAGATTTATTGCGAATTGCGGTAAGGTCTGATGCAAAATTATTTGCAGTAGTTGCTTTGCCATTTATTGCAGTGACTACATCCCCCGCTTTCAACCCTGCTTTAACAGATGGTGAGACTGGATCTGCTGATGTACATGCAGTTGTTGAAGAAACACATGGCACAACTTCGCGAATTGTGGTTGACATTGATTGCGCACCAACTCCGGCGAGCATAATCAAAATCATTACAAACCCAAGTACGAAGTGGTTAAAAGATCCTGCGCCGAGCACCAATAGTTTTCGTGGTGTAGTTGCAATTACAAAGGCGCGCTGCTCTTCACCTTCTGGCATTTGATCATTTGAAGTCATGCCTTCGATCCGGCAATAACCGCCGGCTGGGATTGCTTTAATGCCAAATTCAGTTTCGCCACGCTGCGTCGACCAGATGCGCTTACCGAATCCTAAGAAAAATTCGGTAACTTTCATGCCAAATTTCTTAGCAAAAAAGTAATGGCCAAATTCGTGGACCATCACCGAAAATAAAAGCGCGGCGACAAAGAGCAGCACACCTACGAGTTCCAAGGTTTTACCCCTTTCAAACTTCAAAAGTTTCTATGTGACTGAAATCTTTGCTCTCGCCTACGACATCTAGGTGATCAGATATGGCAATACTCTCACGCCCCCGCTAAACTTGAAAAATGAACGTGCCGCAGCAACGCAAACTTGTTACCGAAATCCCAGGTCCTAAATCTCAGGAAATTATCAAGCGCCGCAGCGAAGCAGTATCCGCTTCCCTAGGTATGGCGCTACCTGCAGTGATCACACATGCATCTGGCGGCATCTTGCTTGATATCGATGGCAACCAATTTATCGATATGGGCTCAGGTATTGCAGTAGTAAATGTTGGCAATAGCGCTCCGGCAGTTGTCGAACGCGTTCAAAAGCAAGTTTCTGAATTTACACATACCTGTTTCATGATTGCTCCTTACGAAGGTTACGTAGAAGTTTGCGAGCAATTAAACGAACTAACACCAGGAAAATTTAAGAAGAAGAGCGCGCTATTTAATTCAGGTGCCGAAGCTCTAGAGAATGCAGTAAAGATTGCGCGCCACTACACCAAGCGTCAAGCAATTGTGGTTTTCGAACATGGCTATCACGGACGTACTAACTTAACTATGGCAATGACTGCTAAGAACATGCCATACAAAGAAGGCTTTGGCCCATTTACCCCTGAGGTTTATCGCATGCCGATGGCGTATCCATTCCGACATGAAGGCAATATCGATCATGCACTTGATGAAGTCATTCATAAAATTGAAAAAGAGATTGGCGGCAAGAATTTAGCTGCGATCGTGATCGAACCAATTCAAGGTGAAGGTGGATTTATCGTGCCACCTAAGGGATTCCTTCCCGGCCTTGCAAAGTTCGCTAAAGATAATGGCGCGTTATTTATCGCTGATGAAGTTCAAACCGGATTTGCTCGCACCGGACAATGGTTTGCTTGCGAAGATGAAGGTGTTGAACCTGATCTAATCACTACCGCTAAAGGTATTGCTGGTGGCTTGCCACTTGCTGCAGTTACTGGCCGCGCTGAGGTTATGGATGAAATTCACCCATCTGGTTTAGGCGGAACTTATGGCGGAAATCCAATTGCCTGCGCTGCAGCACTTGGCGCCATCGAAACCATTAAGTCTGAAAACTTAAATCAGCGCGCAAAAGAAATCGGCAAAATCATGGTCGATGCGCTCACTGCTATGCAGAAGAAGTACCCAGTTATCGGTGAAGTTCGTGGCCGCGGTGCGATGATTGCCATCGAATTAGTTCAGCCAGGTAGCAAAGAACCAAATGGCGAAATCATGGGCAAAGTAGTTAAGTATGCACAATCTAAAGGCGTAGTTTTCTTAACCGCAGGTACTTACGGAAACGTACTTCGCTTCTTGCCACCGCTAGTGATCAGCGATGAACTTGTTAAGGATGCAATGAGCGTTCTAGACGAAGCTTTCGCAAACAACTAATTATCTATCTAGCAAATTTCGGGTAGGGCTATATGTCCCACCTTTTTTACGTAACGCGATTGCGCTCAGCGCTTCAAGTACAACGCGGTTAGCCAAAATTGCAGTGATATCTGCGCTATCAAATGGTGGTGCAACTTCGACAATATCAACACCGACAACTGGAAGTTCTAAACATATACGACGTACCGCTTCTAGTAATTCACGTGAAGTCATTCCCCCAGGTTCTGGAGTTCCGGTACCTGGTGCCATTCCTGGATCAACCACATCGATATCTACAGATAAGAAAACTCCATCGCAACCATCGGTAAGAGTTGCAAAAGATTCATCTAAAACTGCCTTTAATCCTCGGTGATGAATCTCGGTCATTTCATATGAACGCATACCTTGATCACGCATCCAATTAAGAGTCGCATCATCTGGCCAGTACCCACGAAGTCCTAGTTGCAAGAAACGATCTCCGCGCACATGGCCGTTTTCAATTAAACGGCGCATCGGTGTTCCGTGGCCTACAAGTGCGCCCCATTGATCTGTGCCGGTATCTGCATGTGCATCAAAGTGCACCATAGAAATTTCGCCCTTGCCGCGGTGATTAGCAATACCTGCCACATCTGCAGAAGCAATTGAATGATCGCCACCAAGAATCACTGCAATTGCGCCAGCGCGAGAAATCTTTTCAGTAGCTTCCGCCAAGAGCGCTAATGAACCTTCTAAATCTCCGCCATTCATAATCAAATCGCCAGCATCAACGACTTTCATGTCCTTTAAGCCATCTGTTCGAAGCGCTAAATGTGGACGCTCTCCGTCATGCGGCAAGTAATCACCCATACGAATAGCTTGTGGGCCAAACTTTGCACCGCTGCGATGAGAAGTTCCAGAATCAATTGGTGCGCCAACGATTACGACATCTGCATCCTTATATGTTTCTGGCTTATCAAGATCGCAACGTTCGATTCCAAGAAATGTGAAATCTGGGCCGTACATATTGCCGTGGTTGGTCATGCGTGTTTGCGTTTCTTTCCAACGAATTGGCCAGCAATTACGATGGCAAGCGCGATAAAGAACATCATAGAACCGATGACATTAGCCTGCGGTGGAATACCGCGGGCGCTAGATACATAAACAAACTTCGGGAAAGTCATCATGGTTCCGGAATTGAAGTTGGTGATGATGAAATCATCGAAGGAAAGGCTGAATGCTAATAGCGCAGCAGCTGCGATACCTGGCATCACAAGTGGCAAAGTAACGCGGCGGAAAGTTTCGAATTCGCTGGCATATAGATCCATCGCTGCTTGCTCAAGACGCGGATCAAGAGATGCGATACGTGCTTTGACGGTTACCACTACGAATGAGATACAGAAAACCGTATGCGCGATGATGGTTGTAGTAAAACCAGGGTTGATTTGAAGTGTTAAGAACATGCCAAGTAGCGATGCGCCCATAACCACTTCCGGAGTTGCCATTGGTAAGAAGATCAAAAGATTAGTTGTGGAACGGCCTTTAAATGAATGGCGGCCGAGTGCAAATGCAATTAGCGTGCCAAGCAAAGTGGCGAAGAATGTTGCAATTAGACCCACCTGAATGGAATTACCTAGAGCGGTACAGACATCTGGAGCGCCGCAAGGGTTCTGCCAATTTGCGAAGGTAAAGCCGCGCCAAACTAAATTTGATTTACCGGAATCATTAAATGAAAAGGCAAAGGTGTAGGCAATCGGAATGAAAAGATAGGTAAAGCCAAGGAAGGCATAGATGCGGATGAGGTTATTGCCAAACCAACGCCATGCGCTCTTCATACCAATTCATCCGTTCCCGCGCGACGAATATAAAGCGTAACCAGAATCAAAATCGCAAACATCAACATAAATGAGAGCGATGCAGCAGTTGGGTAATCAACTACTCGGAAGAATTTGGAATCAATTACGTTACCAAGCATCTTGGTCTGTGGGTTTCCAAGAATTGCCGCATTGACGTAATCACCTGCAGCAGGGATAAAGGTAAGCAAAGTACCTGCCACTACTCCGGGCAGCGATAGCGGGAAAGTTACTTTACGGAAGGTTGTAAAGGCATTGGAATAAAGGTCGCCTGCCGCTTCCAAAGTGCGTGGATCAATACGTTCTAACGATGCATAAAGTGGCAGCGTCATGAACGGTAAAAAGTTATATGTCATACCGGAAACCACTGCGAATGCCGAAGCAGTCAAAGTTGTAGTCGGCGAAATTAGATGTAATGAACGTAAAGTCTGAACTACCGGTCCTTCTTCACCAAGAATCTGCTTCCAAGCAATAGTGCGCAGTAGGAATGAGGTAAAGAATGGCGCAACTACTAAAACCAACAAAATGTTCTTATATTTACCTGACTTAAAAGCAATTGCATAAGCCAATGGATAAGCAATTGCTAGCGCCAAAATTGTGGTGATGAATGCATATAGAAATGAACGACTAAATTGCTCTTTATTTTCAACAAAGGCAGTGATGTAATTCGAGAAACTCCAGGTTTGTTCGTAAACACCGGTATCTCCCCCGCTTACCGGAGTCTGAGTTGAAGTTGATGCCAGATTTCCAATTGGCAGAATGAAAAATGTAAATAGAAAGAGCATGCCAGGTGCGAGCAATAGATAAGGCAGGCGGCCCTTCTTTAAGCCATTTAGTTTTACATGGCTAGCTGCAGAGTGAAGAAATGCCATTACTCTTCTGGATTAACTTCTGATCCAGCGTCAGCATCTTGCGCGCCATCAAGGCCGAAAGTGAACTTTGGCATCCATTGCAGACGAACTTGATCGCCAAGTTCGAGCATTGGGGTGGTTCCGTCATTCTGCTCAAAGACCATTAATTCTTGGCCCCATGGCATCTCAACTTGATATTGAGTTGATACGCCAACGAATGAAACATCTACTACTTTTCCGCCACGAAGCACATTGCCATTAGCCGGCTCATTCTCAAGATCGATATCAATCTTTTCAGGGCGAATTCCAAATAAAACATTATTTGAATTGGTAAAGGTGCGTGACTTAGGAAGTGCGATTTTCTGACCATTTACTTCGACCACATTGTTATCGCCATCAGTACCTGAAATCTGGCCACGAACTAAGTTTGATTGACCCAAAAAGTTAGCTACGAATGCAGTTTTTGGCGATTCATACAGATCTTCTGGAGTACCCATCTGTTCAATGCGACCTTCGTTCATAACTGCGATGGTGTCAGCCATAGTCATGGCCTCTTCCTGATCATGAGTTACGTGAACGAAGGTAAGGCCAACTTGAGTTTGAATCCACTTAAGTTCGATCTGCATTTGGCGACGAAGTTTTAAATCAAGAGCGCCAAGTGGTTCATCAAGCAGAAGTAGCGCTGGCTTATTAACAATTGCGCGAGCAAGTGCGATGCGCTGTTGTTGTCCACCAGATAATTGAGTTGGCTTACGATCTGCTAGATGTGGAAGTTCAACTAAATTCAGAACTCGTTCGACTTCCGATTTAACATCTTTAATACCGCGACGGCGCATACCGAATGCGACATTTTCAAAGATTGAAAGATGCGGAAAGAGCGCATAATTCTGGAAGACAGTATTAATTGGTCGTTGATATGGGCGCAGATCAGTAATGTCATGATCACCAATATGCAGAGTACCTTTAGTTGGTTCTTCAAGACCAGCAATCATTCGAAGTGTGGTGGTCTTGCCGCAACCTGATGGCCCAAGTAGTGCAAAGAATGAACCAGCAGGAATCGTCAACGACAAATCGTTTACTGCAGTGAAATCACCATATTCCTTGGTGACGTTTGTTAACTTGAGGTCGCCTCGCGCAGTAGCTATTGCCACTTTACTTAGTTACCAGATGCCTTTTGGAATGCATCGGTGAACTCGGTCTCCTCTGCAGGTGTTAACGCGCGGAATACCTGCAACTTAGATTGAGTCGCAGCTGATGGGAAGATCAATTCATTGTTTACCAATGATGGATCAACTTGTTCCATTGCCTCCTGTGCGCCCTTAACTGGCGTAATGTAATTAACGTATGCCGCTACCTTTGCTGCAACAACTGGGTCGTAGTAGTAATTAATTAGCTGCTCGACCTTATCTTTATTCTGCGCAGTGCTTGGAATAATGAAGTTATCAGCTGAGATAGTTCCGCCTGATTCTGGAATTGCGAAGTCAAACTTGCCATCGTTCTCTGCAGCAAGCTGGAATGCATCGCCAGACCAACCGATAACCGCTACACAGTCACCAGAGATCAAATCTTCCTTGTAGTCATTACCCTTAACTTGGCGGATAAATCCATCTGAAATCTTCTTCTCTAAGAAGTCGATTGCGTTGTAATACTGATCAGCGGTGAACTTAGCGATATCTACGCCTTGCGCCATCATGATTACACCAACGGTATCGCGTAATTCTGAAAGAACTTCGATCTTGCCCTTGTTTGCAGGTGCAAATAGATCATCAAGTGTGCGAACGCCATTTGGAATTTTTTCCTTATTCCAAGTAAATCCGCCCATGATGCCCTGCCAAGTAAGTGAGTAATCACGTCCGGTGTCATAAGGAACGCTTGCCAATGAATCAATAATGTTCTTTGAATTTGGAATATTTGCTTTATCTAACTTCTGCGCATAACCAAGACGGATATAGCGCGCTGCCATCCAGTCGGTTGGGCAGATTAAGT
>JACCDN010270324.1_pt1 | contig 19762 bp, 15 predicted proteins | sample 7441691 | NCBI WGS metagenome assembly JACCDN01 (sample SAMN15323439, study PRJNA562643) | freshwater metagenome | isolation source: river surface water | place: USA:Blue River Watershed | collected 2017-08-16 | reverse complement strand
TACCCATGCCAAGCTGTGTTGCTGCTTCAATGCGTCTTCCATTCGTGTGTTGCAAAGCTTGTAAAATTAAGATTTTTTCAAATTCTCGTGTGCGGGTATCAAGTACATTTTGTTCTCCGCGGGCTAGTGCATTGAATACTTCTGCGGCCAATGCTTCTTGCCATGAGGTCGCACCTGAGGATTTTGTTGAATCATCTTTTAACTCGGGCGGTAAATCAGCAACATCAATATTTTGGCCTGGCGCCATTACTGTTAGCCAGTGACATACATTTTCTAATTGGCGTACATTACCGCTCCAGCCCATGGTGGCGAGGTAGCGCAAAGCCCCCGGTGTGGGTTGTTTTGCTTCTACGCCTAGTTCTTGCGCGCTGTGTTGGAGGAAGTGTTTTACTAGCAAAGGAATATCTTCTGGTCGTTCACGAAGCGCAGGCAAGCGAAGACGAATCACGTTCAAGCGATGAAATAAGTCTTCACGAAATAGACCTTGTTTCACGCGATCTTCTAAATCCTGATGTGTTGCTGCGATAATCCGAACGTTGACTTTAACTGGTTGATGTCCGCCAATCCGATAAAACTGACCATCACAAAGTACACGTAGTAAACGTGTTTGTAAGTCGGCTGGCATATCGCCAATTTCATCTAAGAATAGTGTGCCGCCGTCAGCTTGCTCAAAGCGTCCACGACGAGATGCTTGTGCGCCCGTAAAGGCTCCTCGTTCATGGCCAAACAATTCGGACTCTAGTAAATCTTTGGGTATGGCTGCCGTATTGATTGCAATAAATGGCTTGTCTGCCCGCGGACTATGGCGATGCAAGGCGCTTGCAACTAGCTCTTTACCTGTTCCTGATTCGCCATTAATGAGTACGGTAGCATGTGAGCGACTCAGACGGCCAATTGCGCGAAATACTTCTTGCATGGCGGGTGCTTGGCCAATAATTTCTGGTGTTTCTTCAGCTGCTTCCGTCTCTTGTGTTTGCCGTTGACTTTCTTCTACTGCGCGGCGAATTACGTCAATTGCCTGATCAACATCAAATGGTTTTGCTAAGTATTCAAATGCACCACCTTGAAAAGCAGCGACCGCACTTTCTAAGTCCGAATAGGCAGTCATAATGATGACGGGTGTATCTGGAAGTTTTTGTTTAATGTCTTGTAAGAAATCTAAACCAGATCCGTTAGGCATGCGAATGTCGCTGACAATGACTTGTGGTTGTTCTTTTGCAAGGGCTGCCATTGCTTCCGGTACAGAAGAAAAAGTTTTGAACTCTAGTTCTGTGCGAGCAAGCGCTTTTTCAAATACCCAGCGTATTGATTTGTCGTCGTCAATAATCCAAATTGGTTTCATGATATGTCTGTCCGATTAAATTGTTTATTGCTTAATTGAGATTGTTTTCAGGGCCGTGCTTTCGATGGGCAATAAAATCGTAAAGCATGTGCGGCCAGGTTCACTTTCACATTCAATCATTCCGTGATGCTGTGTGATGAAAGTTTGCGCTAATGTTAGTCCAAGTCCAGATCCGCCTTCACGGCCAGTAACCAATGGGTAGAAAATACGATCTCGGATATCAGCTGGAATGCCAGGGCCGTTATCGATAATTTGTAATTTAATGGCTACGCGGTAACGTTTCTTTGCTAAGGTTACTTGACGTTCTGCGCGTGTTCTTAAAGTAAGTTCGGCATTCTTTTGCCCGCTTGTATGCATCGCTTGTGCGGCATTACGTGCAATATTAAGTACGGCTTGTATTAGTTTCTCACGATCACCAATAATGTCCGGGAGGCTTGTATCGTAGTCACGTTTTACTCTAATCGTTTGAGAAGAGTTTTGTGGGGACTCTGCTAACAATAAGCTTCTGACACGCTCAAGCACTTCATGAATATTGACTGGCTCATATTTTGGTACGCGATGCGGCACCAGTAATCTGTCCATCAAAAGCTGTAAGCGATCGGCTTCCTTAATAATGACTTGGGTATATTCTCGAAGACTGGCTTGTGGTAGTTCATGCTCCAGTAATTGTGCTGCGCCACGAAGGCCGCCTAGTGGATTACGGATTTCATGTGCAAGGTTTCTTAGAAGTTCGGTATTAGCTTGTTGGTGAATCAGCATGCGTTCTTCACGTGCAATTCGAAGTTGCTGATCCATTTGTTGAAACTCCAGTACTAAAGCTGCTGGTGGTTGATCAACTGGCGTCACAGTGCAAGTCACGGCCAATGAAGTCTGTTTGGGCGTACTGATAGAGAACTCATGCTCGCGGAACGGGCTGCCTGTGCTTAATGCATTTTCTACTGCAGAGAATAAGATATCGCAGCCAGGAAATACTTTGGCAATAGATATGCCAATAATTTGTCTTGCGCTGAACGCAAATAGGACTTCTGCGCCTGGATTGGCGTAGGTGACTTTATGCTCGTCATCTAAAAGAATGACGGCTGTCGCAAGATGTTCAAGTCCTGCAAAAGAAGAAGGGGTTTCTTGTACCATGTTCACTAATAAGCAACCCGCGTGCCAAGCACGAATTTTCCGTAGATGATGTAAATATAAGTACTAATGTACTCTTTATCAGCAAAAATTTGCACTATTTTAGTGCATTTTATTGTGGAGTGTTTCTGGTGTTGTTGCTAGCCTTGGGTGGCGGAAATAAAAAAGGCGGGTTAACCCGCCTTTATTATCTGCTGATTAAAACTAATTAGCAGCTATAGTACATACCAAATTCAATTGGATGTGGAGTCATACGTAAGTTGTTAACTTCACCCATCTTCAATTCGATGTATGCGTTGATCCAGTCATCAGAGAATACGCCGCCACGAGTTAAGAACTCACGGTCTTTATCGAGGTACTCAAGCGCTTGTTCTAATGATGAACAAACTGTTGGGATCAATGCATCTTCTTCTGGAGGAAGATGGTATAAGTCTTTAGTTGCAGCTTCACCAGGGTGAATCTTGTTTTGTACGCCATCAAGACCAGCCATCATTAAAGCACTGAATGCTAAGTATGGGTTGGCTGTTGGATCAGGAAAGCGAGCCTCAACGCGGCGTGCTTTGTCAGAATGAACGAATGGAATACGGATTGAAGCAGAACGGTTCTTAGCTGAGTAAGCTAATTTAACTGGGGCTTCAAAGCCAGGTACTAAGCGTTTGTAAGAATTAGTACTTGGGTTGGTAATTGCGTTCAATGCACGAGCATGTTTGATAATGCCGCCGATGTAGTAAAGAGCAAAATCGCTCAAACCAGCATAGCCGTTACCAGCAAACAAGTTTTTGCCATCTTTCCAGATGGATTGGTGAACGTGCATACCTGAGCCGTTATCACCAGCGTATGGTTTAGGCATGAAAGTCGCTGTTTTGCCATATGCGTGAGCAGTATTTAAAACAACGTATTTCAAAGTTTGCGTCCAGTCAGCACGTTTAACTAATGTGCTGAATTGTGTGCCAATTTCACATTGACCGGCACCAGCAACTTCGTGGTGATGCACTTCAACAGGAATGCCCATTTCTTCAAGTGTGATACACATAGCAGAACGTACGTCTTGCAATGAATCTACTGGAGGTACTGGGAAATAACCACCTTTAACAGCTGGACGGTGACCAGTGTTGCCACCTTCGAATTTGTCGTTAGAAGACCATGGGGCTTCTTCTGAGTTAATGCGTACTGAGCTACCGCTCATGCTCACGTCCCATTGAACTGAATCAAAAATGAAGAATTCTGGTTCTGGACCAAAGTAAGCAGTATCACCGATGCCGCTTGATTTTAAGTAAGCTTCGGCACGTTTTGCTACGCTTCGTGGGCAACGGTCGTAACCTTTACCATCTGTAGGATCAACAACGTCACAAGTTAAAATCAGTGTAGGCTCGTCCATGAATGGATCGATGTTTGCTGTGTCTGGGTCAGGCATCAATTGCATATCAGATGCTTGAATACCTTTCCAACCAGCGATTGAAGAGCCATCAAATGCGTGGCCTTCAGTGAATTTGTCTTCGTTAAATGCTGAAACAGGCACAGTAACGTGTTGTTCTTTACCACGAGTGTCGGTGAAACGGAAATCAACGAACTTAATATCGTTGTCCTTCACCATCTTCATTACGTCGGCGATTGCCATTTGAGTCTCCTAATTACAATTAGAAATTAACAATTTAAAACTAAGCCATTTTTATTAGCAGGAATTATGCCAGCTATAAAATTAGGATTTTCTTATTTTCACACAGATAGTTACAAAAGAAAAACAAAACAAAACGCACTAAAATAGTGCGAATGCATTACATTTGCACTATTTTAGTGCAATTATGCGATTGCTTCTAAATGTCGCTATACTTTCAAACATCTTGGATTATATCCAAAAACACACTGATAAAAGGTGAAGTCATGGAAACTCTATCTCAAATTTTACAAAAAGCTAAACAACGCGCAGTTGAATTGAATCTTCCATACGCTGGGGCGCTTACTCCTGCAGAGACTTTAGCTGTGTTGGAACACACAAAAAATGCTAAATTAGTTGATGTAAGAACGCGTGCAGAATTGGAATTGGTTGGGCGTGTACCACAGGCAACGCACATTGAATGGGCGTTTTATCCCGGCATGGTCGCCAATCCAGATTTCGCTGAGCAAATCAAAACACAGTTAGATTCAGAATCCTTAGTTATTTTTATGTGTAGAACTGGTGGTCGATCACACAATGCAGCCGTTTTAGCAGCGCAATTAGGCTTCACCGAGGCCTACAATATGCTCGAAGGTTTTGAGGGTGAATCAACACCTGATAAGAAGCAGCGTTGTAAGATCAACGGTTGGAAAGCTGCTGATTTGCCTTGGACTAACGCTTAGACCTGAAGCAGAAGATTTAATGACAGATTTTTACGCCGTCATTGGCAATCCAATTTCTCATAGTAAATCGCCAATGATCCATCATGCGTTTGCTGAATTAACACGTCAGGATATTCAATACGAACGTGTAATGGCTCCCTTGGATGGATTCGCTGAAACAGTTGGCAGTCTAATGGCGCAAGGCTTCAAAGGTGCAAATGTAACAGTGCCATTTAAGCTTGAGGCTTTTGAAATATCGAGCCAGCTTACTGAACGTGCTCAAGATGCAGGCGCTGTTAATACGCTGATTTTTACCCCACAAGGTATTATTGGAGATAATACCGACGGTGTTGGCTTGGTGCGGGATATCACTGAGAATATTGGCGTATCACTAAAAGGTAAGCGTGTTCTGTTGATTGGTGCCGGCGGCGCTTCAGAAGGTGTATTGCATCCTATTTTGGCTGCACAGCCAGCCATGTTGATTATTACCAATCGCACCTTAGACAAAGCACTGAATATGGTAAAGCGTGTTGAGGCGCGAGATGAAATGGTTTACGTTTCGGTTCAAGCGCATGCGTTTGATGACTTACAAGACCAGCAATTCGATATTGTGATTAATGCTACTTCAGCAGGTTTAACAGATAGTCAATTGCCACTACCAAGTACCATTTTTGCACCTAATGCTTTGGCTTACGACATGATGTATGGACGTATTACGCCATTTATGGCATTCGCCCAGCAACATGGAGCATCTGTGTTTGATGGTTTGGGCATGTTGATTGAGCAAGCGGCGGAAGCTTTTTATCTCTGGCGCGGTGTGCGTCCAGACACATCTCCAGTGATTGAAATGTTTAAACAGGCCCAGCCTAGCGCATGACAACTAAGCAATTTTTATGGCGTTGCCTGAAATGGTTTTTACTTCTCTTAATCGTTTATCAACTTTGGATTTTTATTCACATTTGCTGGTGGATTAATTTCAATCCTTCAACGAGTGCATTTATGGAAGATCGATTGGAAGTCCTTCAGGAAAAAAATCCTAATGCGGCATTAAAGCATCGATGGGTTGCTTATAAAAATATCTCACCAAATCTCAAACGTGCATTGATTGCCGCAGAAGATGCAAAGTTTGTAGATCATGAAGGTTTTGATTGGGAAGGCATAGAAAAAGCCTACGAAAAAAATCTTAAAAAAGGGAAAGTGGTTGCAGGTGGTTCAACGATTAGCCAGCAGCTCGCTAAGAATTTATTTTTATCTACCAAGCGAACGCCATGGCGCAAATTAGAAGAAGCGATGATTACCGTCATGCTTGAAAGCACAATGAGTAAACGTCGTATTTTTGAAATTTATTTGAACGTTATCGAATGGGGTAATGGCATCTTTGGTGCGGAAGCCGCTGCGCGACATTATTTTGGAACAAGCGCCAAAAACTTATCATCAGAACAAGCAGCCAAATTAGCAGCAATGGTGCCAAATCCTAGGTACTACGATAAGCACCAAAGCGCCCGAGGCCTTAATAGAAAAACCGGCATTATTCTCCATCGGATGAATAGCGCCGCCATTCCTTAAAGCATCGCTTTTAGATATTTCCCAGTGTAACTTTCAGGGCAGTTTGCAACAGTTTCAGGTGTGCCTTGTACGAGCACGGTACCACCGCCATCGCCACCTTCTGGCCCCATATCAATCAGCCAATCTGCTGTTTTAATCACGTCTAGATTGTGCTCAATAATGACAACGGTATTGCCTGCATCACGAAGTCTATGAATGACATCAAGTAGTAACTGAATATCAGCAAAGTGCAAACCAGTCGTCGGTTCATCTAGGATATAAAGCGTGCGGCCGGTATCTCGTTTTGAGAGTTCGAGTGCTAATTTCACACGCTGTGCTTCACCACCAGAGAGTGTCGTCGCAGATTGCCCAAGCGTAATGTAGCCCAAGCCAACTTCTAATAATGTTTTGAGTTTTCGTTGGACGACAGGCACCGCGTTAAAAAACTCATGGGCTTGCTCAACTGTCATCTCTAAAATTTCACGGATGTTTTTACCCTTGTAATGAATCTCTAAAGTTTCGCGGTTATAGCGCTGACCTTTACATACATCACAAGGCACATACACGTCAGGTAAGAAGTGCATTTCAACACGCAATACACCATCGCCTTGGCAAGCTTCACAGCGTCCACCTTTGACGTTGAATGAGTAACGGCCCGGACCATAACCACGTGCACGACTTTCTGGCACACCAGCAAATAAATCACGAATCGGGGTGAATAAGCCTGTGTAAGTAGCAGGATTGGAACGTGGTGTCCTACCAATTGGGCTTTGGTCTACATCAACGACTTTATCGAAAAACTCTAAGCCTTCAATTCCATCAAAAGGCGCTGGTTCAGTTGAGCTGCCGTATAAATGTTGAGACACCACGCGGTAAAGCGTGTCGTTAATGAGGGTTGATTTTCCTGAACCAGAAACGCCTGTCACGCAAGTTAACAGCCCGACTGGCAATTCCAATTTAACGTCTTTTAAATTGTTACCCGTTGCGTGGAATAAAGAAAGCCAGCGTGCAGGATCTGGTGCATGACGTTTTTTATTATAGGTAATCTGTTTTTTACCACTTAAGTATTGGCCAGTAACAGAGTTAGCATTTTCTTGAATTTCTTTTGGCGTGCCAGCAGCAACGATATTACCGCCATGCTCACCAGCACCTGGTCCAATATCGACCACATAATCTGCCGCCATGATGGCGTCTTGATCATGCTCAACCACAATCACGCTATTACCAATGTCGCGTAAGCGCATCAAAGTTTCGAGTAATCGATCATTATCGCGTTGATGTAACCCAATGGATGGTTCATCTAATACATACATCACACCGGTTAAGCCAGAGCCAATTTGCGATGCCAATCGAATACGTTGCGCCTCACCTCCAGACAATGTTTCTGCTGAACGGGAAAGTGATAAGTACTCCAAGCCAACATTGGTGAGGAATTTTAGACGGTTGCTAATTTCTTTCACAATCTTGTCAGCAATAGCAAGCTTTTGTCCATGCAGTTTAATGGTCTCAAAGAATGTTAGTGCTTGCTTCAAAGGCACTTCACATACTTCGTGAATGTTTTTCCCGCCAACTTTTACGTGGCGCGCTTCAGTGCGTAAACGCGTGCCAGCACATGAAGGGCAAGTTTGTGAGTTGAGGTATTTTGCGAGTTCTTCACGAACTGTGCTCGAGTCGGTTTCGTGATAACGACGTTGTAGATTATTTAAAATCCCCTCGAAGCTATGTTTCTTTTGGAAGAATGAACCACGTTCATTTAAATATTTAAATGCGATTTCTTCTTTGCCGCTGCCGTTTAATAAAATGTCTTGAATATGCGCAGGCAGTTCTTCAAAAGTTGTCTCTAAATCGAAACCGTAATGCTCAGCCAAACTTGAAAGTAATTGGAAGTAAAATTGGTTGCGTTTATCCCAACCCTTAATCGCCCCCGCAGCGAGTGAAAGATGAGGGAAAGCAACGACACGTTTAGGGTCAAAAAAGCTCATTTGCCCTAAGCCGTCACATTTTGGACAAGCGCCCATTGGGTTATTAAATGAGAATAATCTTGGCTCTAATTCTGCTAATGAATAATCACATACAGGACATGAAAATTTTGCTGAAAATAAATGTTCTTTGTTAGTGTCCATTTCTACAGCAACGGCTTTGCCTTCAGCCAAACGTAATGCAGTTTCAAATGACTCAGCGATGCGCTGTTTCATATCCGCGCGGACTTTTAATCTATCGACAACAACATCAACAGAGTGCTTGGTATTTTTGGTGAGTGTTGGCGGAGACTCTAATTCATAAGTTTCGCCATCCACACGAACGCGAACAAATCCTTGTGCTTTTAACTCTTCAAATAAATCGACTTGTTCGCCTTTGCGTTCGCGTACAACAGGCGCCAAAATCATCAGCTTTGTTTCTTCAGGGAGAGCAAGAACACTATCTACCATTTGTGAAACGGTTTGCGCTTCCAATTTATTGCCATGTTCAGGACACTCGGGGTCGCCGGCACGTGCGTAAAGTAGACGTAAGTAATCGTGAATTTCTGTCACGGTACCCACTGTTGAACGTGGATTGTGTGAAGTGGATTTTTGCTCAATAGAAATCGCTGGAGATAAGCCCTCGATTAAATCAACATCAGGTTTATCCATGCGCGCCAAGAATTGGCGAGCGTAAGCTGAAAGTGATTCTACATATCTGCGTTGACCTTCGGCATAAAGCGTATCAAACGCTAATGAAGATTTTCCTGAGCCAGAAAGCCCTGTAATCACAATCATTTTGTTTCTTGGTAAATCCAAAGAAACGTTTTTTAGATTGTGCGTACGGGCACCACGAATGCGTATGTATTCCATTGATATTTTTGAACCTAAATTAATTAACTTATTTAAAACATCACCTTATTAGGTATCGCTTCAGAAGTCTTTTTACACGCCCCGCATGAAAGCCGGGCAACCTGTTAATATACGCAATTTACGGCTTTAAGTTAATCTATTTCATGTCATCAGCATCAATGTCATCAAAAACTAACATAGAAAAAATGTCCGCTATTGAATTGCGTGCAAGTACAAGTCTTGCCTCTATTTACGGTTTACGGATGTTGGGTATGTTTCTAATCCTACCTATCTTTGCTATTTATGCATCAACGTTGCCAGGTGGTGATAGCCAATTAATGATTGGTTTGGCATTGGGCGCTTATGGCCTTACACAAGCAATTTTTCAATTACCTTTCGGTATGGCTTCCGATCGTTTTGGTCGTAAGCGCGTTATTTATGTGGGCTTGGTTTTATTTGCAATTGGTAGTCTAGTCGCTGGTTTTGCAGATGATTTAAGCACAATTATTTTAGGTCGCAGTATTCAAGGCGCTGGTGCAGTTTCTGCTGCCGTAACAGCACTAGCCGCAGACTTAACCCGTGAAGAGCATCGCACTAAGGCCATGGCCATGATAGGCACAACGATTGGGATTACTTTTGCCTTGTCGCTTATTCTTGGCCCAGTGCTGAATCAATGGATAGGTGTACCAGGTATTTTCTTGCTGACAGGTGCGTTGGCAACGGCTGCAATTTTTGTGGTGAAGTACGTGGTGCCTGATCCTGTTAGCAGTCATTTTCATTCTGACGCCCAAGCAAAAACAGCTAAGTTAAAAGAAGTGCTGAAAGATAATCAGTTATTACGTTTGAATTTTGGAATTTTTGCTTTGCATGCAGCGCAAATGGCCATGTTTGTTGTTGTGCCCTTCGCGATTAATCAATCAAGTAATTTAACTACCAATCAACATTGGCTGATTTATCTTCCAGTACTTTTGCTATCTTTTGTGCTGATGGTGCCTGCCATTATCATTGGTGAAAAACGTGCAAAATTAAAACAAGTGTTTGTTGGTGGGATTGCTTTGATGTTGGGCGCACAAATATTGTTCGCGTTTTCAATCGCTCATTTCTGGGGTATCGTATTTTCATTGGGTGCATATTTCATTGCCTTTAATATTTTAGAAGCGACACTTCCATCAATTATCAGCAAAATTGCACCAGCCGCGTCTAAAGGCACTGCGATTGGCGTTTATAACACTACGCAATCACTGGGTGTTTTTGTGGGCGGGACTGCAGGCGGTTATTTGGCACATCACTATGGCAATTCAATGGTGTTTGTTTTTTGCAGTGTATTAATGGGCTTATGGTTAATATTTGCATTGAGTATGAAAAAGCCACCCGCAGTTAAGAGTAAAATGTATCATCTTAGAAAAATCAGTGCTGACCGAGCTAAAAAATTAGCAGTCGCATTGAGTGGTTTAAAAGGTGTCCGCGAAACAGTCGTGTTGGCCGAAGAAGGCGTGGCGATTTTAAAAGTGGATATGCAGCAAGATTGGGACGAAGCTGCCGTGCTGAAATTAATAGGAGAGTAAAAAATGGCATCAGTGAATAAAGTGATTTTAGTAGGTAATCTAGGCCGCGACCCAGAAATGCGCTATATGCCTAATGGTGAAGCAGTTTGTAATTTCAGTATCGCAACAACAGATAGCTGGAAAGACAAAAGCGGTCAAAAACAAGAGCGTACTGAATGGCACAATATTGTGATGTATCGCAAGCTCGCCGAAATTGCTGGTGAATATCTTAAAAAAGGCCGTCCTGTTTATATAGAGGGTCGTTTGCAAACGCGCAAATGGCAAACTAAAGAAGGCCAAGATCGTTACACAACAGAAATTATTGCTGACCAAATGCAAATGTTGGGCGGCCGTGATGGTGGCGGTAGCAATACTTATGAAGTGATGGATGAAGATCAAAGCATGCAGTCACGTCCACAGCAAAGCGCTGCAAGTCCTGCACAATCAGCACCAGCTTCAGCGCCTGCTAGCGGTGGTGATTTTGATGCGTTTGAGGATGATATTCCATTTTAAGTGTTGGAATTGAACTAATAAAAAAGCCCGCTGATTGCGGGCTTTTTTATTTAAAGTCTAAATTGCTATAACCCAGCACCGTGCCGGTAGCATAAGCAGTATCAATGATTGAAACTTGATAATCGCTGACGGCACGCACTTCTTTAATTTGCGCTTCACCAAGTCTAGTCAGCGTTTCTAAGACTTCGGTCATTGTTCTTATACCTTCGTTAAATTGCTTGAGTTCGGCCTCGTAGTTGAGGCCAGCAATCACAACTTGTTGTCTTGCAGCGAGAATGCGCTGCCAGTTATTTTCAACTTGGTCGAGCGCATCATAAATTTCTTTTTTAACAGTTAATGTTTGTAGCTGTTTGGTCGCAAGTCTTTTGTTTCTTTGTTGGACGGCATATTCAAGGCGTGCTTTATTTGCCTCATTAGTGAATGGCATTTCAAAACTAAGGCCAATAGACCAGTCGTTAAATTGTCCGTTGAGAATGTTTTGATAACTATTACCAAAGTTATTGGCGGTAGATGACAATGCGCCATATTGATAATCTAAACTAAATAAAGGTAGTGTTTGATTTTCATAATATTGAATATTAACGGCATCCGCAGCTAATTTAAGCTCTAGTTCGAGAAGCTCTAATCTTCCATTGAGTGCTTCGTTCAATAGTTTTTCACGATCAAATTCGTAACGGACTAAATTTGGTTCGGTGATGGTATTGATGATGTTGGGTTGTCGATCTTCTTTTTCCATGTCATTCATAAAAAAACGAAGTTGACGCTGTGCAAGTTTCAGATTGGTCTCTGCAATAATCAAAGCTTCCATTCTGTCGGCCACACCGATTTCAGCTCTGTTGAGTTCAATAGCGGCTGTAAGTCCCTCACTTACCCTACGTTTCACCATGTTCAGATTTTGGATGGCGAGTTGGTATTGTTGTTTTCTAACGTCTAGTTGGGCCCAGGCTTCGTATAAGCTCCAATAAGATTTATCGGTGAGTGCGATAATTCGAATGGCTTGAAGTTTTGTTTTAAGTTGAACCGCTTGTTTATCAAACTCGGCAACGCGGATGCTTGCTTCGTTTACATCTCGACCAGCGTTACGAAGTAGAGGCTGACTGATTGAGAAACGTAATGCACTTCGATATTCTTCAGTATTAAATGCCCCACCATTTTTTTTACTTTCTAATGGTGAGCTTAGCGTCACTGAACCACCTGTTCGGAGTGGAACCCTAACGCCTGCAGCAATATCGACTGAGCGAATATTCTGTTCGAGCGTGGTGAGTTTGGCCTCTTGCCCATTGATTGAATCTTTGGATGTAAAGGAGACGTTATCTCCAGATACTTGAGGAGTATCTCGGTTGGTTTGTCTTGCATAAGCAAAAATGATGTTATCAAACTTCGCTTGTTCTTGCCTGAGCGTTGCACCTGCAATCGCAGGGTCAATTCTAGCAACCTCAATGCTGAGATTATTTTTAAGTGCTTTCGTTCTAATATCTGCAATGCTAAATGCATTTGCTAGGTTTTTATCGAACACTGATTCTGCCAGCGAGTTTTTATCTGTCTCTTCTATCGCTTGCTTTAAATCTATTCTTATTTTTTGTGTTTGTTTTTCTTTTTTTTGTTGGTACTCATCTAAGGATTTTTTTAAATCTGTTGCTGGCCCTTTAGAATAATCTTCAGGCTTAAAACCATTAGTCTGTTCAAGTGCTGAATTGGCTTTTTGTTGTGCGATTTTTGTAGCATTTTGTTCTTCAGTTTCAGCGTGACTTAACACATGACTAAAAAATAAAGCTGCGCAGACTAAGCGAAATAAAGTGCTAATGTAGGGATTAGCTGTCAGTTTTTTAACGTATGACTTCATCATTTTTTGTTTTGTGTAATGCCTTTAGCATGTTCAGAGTCGACAGGAATTCTAGGCGGGAAGCCGTTAAATATCCGCCATAACTCGTAACCAATGCTGACGTTTTGAAGCATGATCCAGCCTTTAGTACTTATGCCTTGTCTTAAAAAGCGTGCTTGTGGCCAAGCTTGCTCTTCAGGGTCTGGTATGACCATGACTCTAAAATTACCTGTACCGTTATCAACAGGATCTACAAATGCTACGCGGCCACCAAATGTTCCGACACGCACTTTTGCCCAGCCTGGGACTTGTAATGCTGGCCATCCTTCAAACTCCAATCGGACCTTACTATTTTTAGAAATCAGGGGCGCATCTCGGCCATCGACCATAAGCTCAACCGCAGGTGCGTTGGTGCTTGGCTGGATCACTAAAAGAGGTTGGCCTTGAGTAACGATTTGTGATGAGGAATTAAATGGCAAGCGAAACACAACGCCATCGCGTGGCGCCAGCACCTTTTGGGTATCTTGACGTGATAGTGAAATTTCGGAGCTGGTCAGCGAGTTTTCAGAATCCATGACTTCCGCATAAATCTTATTGATCACAGCAGTAGTCGATTCTAAATCAGCTTGAGTATCGGACTGAATTTGACGGATGTCAGCACTTGCCGACTTTGTTTCAGCAAGTGCTGATTGATGCTGTGCTTGAGCACTGCCAAAGTTTCGCTTGGCAACCTCATAGTCGCGTTCCGCGACCTCTGCATCACGCTTTGAAACCAATCCATCTTCAAGCAAGCGTTGTAAACGTTTTACTTGAAATTGCGCAGTATCTAAAGTTGCTTGAGCTGAACTCATGGCTTCAGATGCCGCGCGAATTTTTTGTTCAGCAACGTCTCGTCTAAATTGGGCTGCAGATATTTTGGCATCTCTGGCTATTCTGAGATTTTTTTGTTGCATTTGATAAGACTTCAGTTCGTCTTTTTTTGCCTGTAATCTGCTTGATAAATTATCGCGTTGTGATTCGATGCGTGTTTTAAACTTTGGGTCAATGTCACGCATTTCTAATAACAAATCTCCGGCTTTGACTGTCGACGCCTCTTGAACATGCCACTGTGCAATCATTCCCTGAATTGGCGCATCAATGGTTTGCACCCTTTCAAAAGGAGCAAAAGCAGTCACTTTACCAAGTGCAGTAATATTTTGTTGCCAAGGTAAAAACAAGGCAAAAACAGGAATAATAAAGAATACCCAAACTAGAATTTTAAAAAATCGATTTACGATTTCAGGCGTTTCACCAAGTCGAAGTGTTGGCTCGAAAAGATGTTTTTTGTTTTTATGCATTTTGTTGCTCAACTTGATTTAGGTTTACTGTTTTGTCAAAACGTTTTGCAATGTGCTCAAAGCGAGTAGTGACTATCAACATCCATTCTTCCTGATGTTGTTTAAACATATTCATGACAGCGTCTAACTCTACTTCGTTAAAGCCATCAAGCAGCCCATCAATAATCATGATTCCAGGGCTTGCAATACTCGCTCTGGAAATCATTAAAAGCTTCAATTGACTACTTGATAGCGGTGAGCCTGAGGCCATAATAGGGGTTTCGATTCCAGCTGAGAAACGACTGAAGTCATCTGCCAAGCCAAGTTCTTTAATCATCGTATTGATTTTTGTCAGTGGGATTTCACGGCCAAGGCAAATGTTTTCTAATATAGTGCCATGGGCAATTTCAATGTTTTCTGCAAGCCCCATCAAGTTTCTTACGGCGTCATTGTTAAGCTGTCTAAGATCGATTTGATTAATAGAAATATGCCCAGCACTTGGAGTACGTAGTTTGGTTATTAGTTTTATTAGGGTCGATTTGCCTGAACCTGGTTCTCCAAGAATAGCTAAGCTTTCTCCTTTTTTTAAATCAAAATTAATATTTTTGAGTGGTTGAATGTATCGGTTGTAGGCAAAATCGACACCCACTACTTTTAGTGAGTTTAGTTCAAGTTGGTCTACTCCATTGTTGCCACTATGTTCTTGTGGAATGTCTTCAAGGACTCCAATTTTGTCCAAAGCAGCAAGTAGATCATAAAAGTAATCAAGTTTATTAACCAAGCGAACGAGGGCGGTTAACACTCCAAAAATAATCAGCTCTGCTGCGACAAACTGACCGAGATTAATTTCGCCTTTGATAACTAAGCCACCACCAAGCGCTAAAAGCCCGGTTCCCCCAATTGCATAAATTAAGGCAACACTGATGTTTTGCCAAAGCAAAATATTGAAATGCTTAGTGCGTGTTTGAATGTAATGATTGATATGTTGGTGCGTCTGTTTTGCTGCGCGCTCCTCACCTTGATAAAACTTAAAGGCAAATATATTTTTTGCAATATTTTCTAACCAAGAAGCCATTTCAAATTTAGCTTTAGATTCTTTGATGGCAGTTTCAGTGGCATGACGGCCGACAGAGCGGACAATAAAGAACAAAAAGCCAATGATGACAAAAATAAACAAAGAGAAAAATGCGCTATAAAAGATCAGGATTAGACTGCCGATCAGTATTTGCAGTAAGGAAGTTAAACCCATCGTTAAAAGGGTTGCGGCGGATTTTTGTACTGTGCTGACATCAAAAAAGCGATTGATCAGTTCAACCGGATTTTCACGGTCATAAAGACTAATTTCAACACCTCTTGCATTTTGTGCTGTTTGAATTGCGGTGCGAATAAATATTCTGCGTTGAATGAGTTCAACAATGTAGGACTCAAATACGTACAAGGCCCCTGATAGCAAGAGGAGTAAGAAAAGAATAAGGCTGACAATAAAAAGTGGCTGAAGTACAGAACCCATGGTGACGATGTTGACTAATGCCTGCACAGAAACTGGGGTGGCTATACTGATTAATCCATAACCAAAAATAAGTACTGGCAAGATTTTTAAGTCGTGCTTTTCAAGCTTTAGTAGATTAATTAATCTTGATATTGGGCTGAGTGTCATCGTGTTTCGTTTCTTTGATGGTACTTATTTAATTTTTAGATGATGAATAGTTATTTAAAATTTCATCGTCTTCACGCTCAAACAATTTGTTAAATAAATCAGATTCAATATGTCTTTCCATATGAACCGCATAAAAATGTTCAAATAAGTTAGGTATCGTGCAGTACTCCTGCAATGATCCATTTTTTATTTCATCTTGCACGACAACTTTTGGCATGAGTGCGATACATGCTGAATCTCGAATTAATAAGCGCAACGCTGGCATATCGTTAATTTCCGCCATGATTTCGTAATTTAAACTATTTTCATCGCAATAGGTATCAAACATTGCGCGCACCTCTGTGCCATGACCTGGTAAAAGAAGCTGATGTTTTTCTAAATCTAATTTGATATCAAATTCTTCGTCTTCAGGGCGCGGTTGTCCTATGATACTTAATTGTTGTTTGGCAATTTCTCGCGTTTTAAAAGGATTATTCACGCTAATGATTGGTCTATGATTGCTTAGCATGATATCGAGTTGGTATTTTGCTAATTTATTAAGCAATTCAGTTTGATTGCCAGAGTCTATGACAAGCTCAATATCCTGATGCGCTAATAGCGGGCGAATGAAGTTTTCAACAAAGTTTCTGGATAATGACGAAACAATGCCAACTCTAAATGTTTTTTTATTTTTTTTGTTATGCCTTAGGACGCTGGTGAGTTCATTGCCTAAGCTAAATATCTTGTTAGCGTATTCAAGCGTCACTTGCCCTGCTTCAGTCAGCTTTAATGCTCTGCCTTCACGATCAAATAACTCAGTATCTAAATGATGTTCAAGCTTTTTGAGTTGGGTAGATAGCGCTGATTGAGATACTAATAAAATCCGAGCTGCCTTCACGAGATTGCCTTCGTTCGCAATAACCCAGAAATAATAAAGATGGTTGTAATTTAGTTTTTGCATCATCTGTTTATTCTCTTTAAAAGAATTAAAAATATTTAATATCTATTTTACAGAACATTCAGAATATAAGACAATAAAAAAGTTCATGATGTTTTAAAAAATTGAAGAAATATAAAAAATGGATTTAAATAATTTATTAACGCCCTCAGTCTTGTTCTTTGGTTTAGGTCTTATGGCGCAATTAATTCGCTCAGATTTAAAGCTACCTACAGAACTCACAAAATCGATTACGATTTATTTACTCATTAGTATTGGTTTGCATGGGGGTAGGGAATTGGCACATACCTATTTCTCAGATGCGATTCCTTCGATTGGGGTGGCTTTTCTTTTAGGCTTCACCATCCCCTTAATGGCTTACTTGGTAATACGTAAACTTGGAAAAGTAGATGCGTTTAATGCTGTAGCTATTGCCACACATTATGGTTCTGTTAGTGCGGGTACCTTTTTAACTGCCTTAGCATTTTTAGAGATACACAAAGTTAGTTTTGAGTCTTATCCAATCATTATGTTGGCCATCATGGAAACCCCAGCGATTTTAATTGGATTGCTCATGGTATTTTGGATTAGATCTAAAACAACAACTGAAGAATTAATGGACAAGCAGGGGATGAAGGGTATCGTCAGAGAGGCATTTACTAATGGCAGTATTTTGCTGCTGTTGGGCGGTATGTTAATTGGATACTCAGGCACAGATAAAAGTATGGTGAATATTCAACCTTTCTTTGATCAGCTATTTTATGGGGTGCTTTGTATCTTTTTATTAGCCATGGGTATGGAAGCAGGTAAAAAGCTCAATGACTTTAAACAAGCTGGATTGTTTCTAATTTGTTTTGGAATTGGAATGCCTATATTGGGCGGTGCAATTGGAGTCACTCTAGCGACTTTCGTTTTACACTTTTCAATAGGCGGTGCAACCTTGGTGGGTGTTTTGGCCGCGAGTGCATCTTATATCGCGGTGCCACCGGTGATGCGAATGGCGGTGCCGGAAGCAAATCCATCGATATATCTCACATTAAGTTTAGGCGTCACATTTCCATTTAATGTTGTGATCGGTATTCCTTTGTATTATCACTTAGCTCAAGCATTGGCTTAGAGGAGATAAAATGAAAAAAGTAAAACGCGTTGAAATTGTGGTTGAAGCTTTAGAAAAGCAGGCCATTATTGACTTATTGAAGGCTAACCAATTAGAACATTACACCTTATACAAACATGTTGCAGGCCATGGTGAGCGGGGGATGCGAGATGATCAGGTGTTTGGTGATAAGTTTGAAAACGTAGCCTTTGTATTAGCCTGCCCTGAAGAAAGTATTACCAAGCTGATTGAATCAATTCGGCCTGTCCTCAAGAAATTTGGCGGCATTTGTTTAGTTTCAGATGCCCAATGGGTCATTCATTAGTCTAGGCGATAATCAATAATCAACGGCGCATGGTCGCTAAAGCGTTCGGCCTTGTAAATCTCACATTGACTGGCAGTATTGCCAATGCCTGGCGTGGTGGCTTGGTAATCAATTCGCCACCCTACGTTTTTATCCCAAGCTGCGCCGCGATTGCTCCACCATGTGTAGCATTCATCGGTCGTGTCTGGATGTATTTTTCGATAAGCGTCGACCCAGCCTAGCTTGCCGAAGATGTCTGTCATCCAGGCGCGTTCTTCAGGTAAAAAGCCAGAATTCTTTTTGTTGCCTTTCCAGTTTTTAAGATCAGCTTCTTGGTGGGCAATATTCCAGTCCCCGCATACTACAACTTCACGTCCGCTGGCTTTGAGCGCTTCAAGGTGAGGGTAAAATCTTTCCATAACACTGAACTTCACTTGCTGTCTCTCTTCGCCGCTAGAGCCAGATGGCAAATAAAGTGAAACAACACTAAGTTTTTTACCGTTTATATTTTCAAATTGCAATTCGATATAACGTCCTTCAGCGTCAATGTCGGCATGGCCTAGTCCAATAATTACATTGTCTGGTTTGTGTTTGGTATAGATTCCTACGCCGCTGTAACCTTTTTTTTCGGCGTAGTGAAAGTAGCCTTGGTATCCATTGGGCGCGTGCATTTCTGGCGTCATATCAGCTTCTTGTGCTTTAAGTTCTTGTAGGCAAATGAAGTCAGCATTTTGCTTTTGCATCCAAGGTAAGAAACCTTTATTCACTGCGGAGCGGATGCCATTGAGATTTGCGGATATAATTCTAAGCAAGATAATTCCTTAAAGTTTTTAGAAGATTCTAGATGACGACACAGACAGATTTTACCGCGCAGTTTATCGATTTTGCCATTAAAAAACAGGTCTTGCGCTTCGGTGAGTTTAAAACAAAAGCCGGCCGCTTAAGCCCTTATTTTTTTAATGCAGGTTTATTTAATGATGGCGAGAGCCTCATGAAATTGGGCGAATTTTACGCGGCCGCTATTTTAAAGTCAGGTGTAAAGTTCGATATGTTGTTCGGTCCTGCCTACAAAGGTATTACATTGGCCGCGAGTATTTCAATTGCTTTAGCGCGTCAGGGTCATAACTTTCCTTATGCTTACAATCGTAAAGAAGCAAAAGATCATGGTGAAGGCGGCACGATTGTTGGTGCGCCATTACAAGGTAGAGTGTTGATTGTGGATGACGTGATTTCTGCGGGTACTTCGGTACGTGAATCTGTTGAGATGATTAAAGCTGCAGGTGCGATACCAGCAGGTGTGGCGATTGCGATTGACCGCCAAGAACGGGGCTTAGGCGCCTTATCCGCCGTGCAAGAAGTTGAGAAAGATAGTGGCATGCCTGTGATTAAAATCGCAACTTTGGCTGATTTAATTCAGTTCTTAGATGGTGCGGCCGACTTGGCAGAGTTTAAG
>JACCDN010179997.1_pt1 | contig 19772 bp, 18 predicted proteins | sample 7441691 | NCBI WGS metagenome assembly JACCDN01 (sample SAMN15323439, study PRJNA562643) | freshwater metagenome | isolation source: river surface water | place: USA:Blue River Watershed | collected 2017-08-16 | reverse complement strand
TCCCAAAATCTCGATAACGGACTTCCACAACGACCCGTTCTGCTTCATTCCTCCGTGCTCACAACTGACAAAAATGTCGCTTGCCTTCACCCATGTCAGCCCAGCAGCATGCGCCATGTGAGCAAGAAAATCTGAGGACATGTAGTTGTCGCTCACAATGACAACCTTCATGCCCCGTTGAATTGCGAGGGCTGCAATCTCTGCTCCAAAGGGAACAACGCGCGCCATGGCAATCTCGCATTCACATTCCAGTCGGCGTGCACGTTCAATTAATTCGGCGGGAGCCGAATAATGAATTTGCATCGCCTTCATAATCTCGTCATGCGAAATATCGCGCACAGAACCTGTCGCGGCCACTTGCACACGTACTTCGTGTTCCACACGAACTCGATTCTGTGCGTACCCACTCCATTCGCGACCAAATTCATTCACCAAAAGGCGTTCTACCTCGGCGAAAACATGCGTTGGCTGTGCAACCGATCGCGTAATGAGGGTGTCAAAGAAATCTAACGACAACACTGTGGCGTGAGATCTCGCAGCAAGTACCTCCTCGGCAGTTGATCGATGCATTATTGGCCAACCTTCGCACGCACTCGCCGAACCACACCGCGCACCAACCGTCCGGGATGTTTGACAGCTCCAATAATTCGAGCTTGTGGAGAGCGCAGTGCTCTGTGATGCTCTTGGTCAGCGGCAACACGGGCGGCATCGTCGGCTTCCATTTGCGCATACGCCCTGCGCGACATGTCGCCCTTCGAAAATTCTCCATCGCCGGGTTCAGCATCCCATCGTTGTTGCAATTGTCTTTTAATTTCTTGGTGCAAGTTTTGACCAACGGTGATGGAGTTGCCTGCAGCCACATCGCTATCTGGTGTACGGGTGTGATAATTGGCTAAACGCTGTGGAAGAAAGACAAACTCCCCCACTGTTAGAGCGCGCAAGTTGAATTCCCAGTCACCCAAAACCGGCAGCGATGAATCAAATTCGCCCACTTTGTCAATCACAGAACGTCGGAATAATGCGGCAATGGGGGGAAACGTGTTGTTGCCAATCATTCCTGCAGTGGTTAAGCGCTCTTGCGTGAGATAAAACATTTCGTTTTCAACGGGCCATACGCGTCCGTTTTTGAAAGTCTCATGCACTCGCACCACACCTGTAACAACCGCGCTTGCCGTGGGATGTTTGGACGCGTGATCAACAGCAGTTTCCAAGAAGGCAGGTTTCCATGTGTCGTCATCGTCGTGAATCACAAAGAACTCAGATGACGTTTCTCGCAATGCACTATTGGATGCCTCTTCCATACCCACACGCTCTGACAGATGCAGGACTTGAATGTTGGCTGTGGGATGAGACAGTTGAGCAAGGCGCACCAGGTTGTCCACCGGCTGTGACGCGCCGCCATTGTTAACCACCACTAGTTCCCAATCGGCATAAGTCTGACCACAGACGCTGGCGAGGGCTCGGGCCAAGAACACTGGACGCTCGTACGTCCGCATCACAATGGTCACCGACGGCATTTAGTCATCGTAGTTCTTGGGCTTGTATTAGGTTGCCTACATGGAATTGGCTTACGAAATCGGTGGATCTGGTCCACTTCTGGTACTCGTACATGGCATCACTGAATCGCGCGAAACGTGGCGTCCGCTTATTGCCCCACTGCAAGTGAATTTCACAGTGGTTGCAGTTGATTTACGCGGGCATGGACAAAGTTCAGACGGCGACGCCTACGACCCCATCACAATGGCAACGGACGTTCGCGACACTTTGTCAACATTGAATCGTCCGGACATCGACCGTGCTTTCATGATTGGACATTCACTTGGTGGGGTTGTTGTAAGTGCTTATGGCGCATTATTCCCATGTGGATCAATCGTGAACATCGATCAACCATTGCGACTCTCCGCATTCAAAGATGGTTTGTCCCAACTTGAACCGCTACTGAAGGGCACCACTGAGTCTTTCAACAGTGCAATCTCACTGATGTTTGACTCAATGATGGGTGCGCTCACCTCAGACGAGATTGAGCGCATCACGAGAAATCGTCGTGCAAAGCAATCAGTGGTTCTGGGCATCTGGGGAACAGTCTTTGATTCAAGTCCAGACGAACTCGACGCACAAGTAGATGGACTCGTTGGAGGAATTACTGTTCCTTATTTCGCTCTGCATGGAAACGACCCGGGTGCTGCCTACAGCAATTGGCTCACTAGCGCAGTACCAACCGCGTCATTGGAAGTGTGGGACAACCTGGGCCACTATCCGCACCTCGTCAATCAAGGGCAATTCCTCGAGCTCATCAACGATTTAGACCCAAATACGTAAAGAACAAATGGTGGAGCTGACGGGAATTGAACCCGTGACCTCTTGCATGCCATGCAAGCGCTCTGCCAACTGAGCTACAGCCCCAAACTAGGAGCCCTCACTTTACAACGAAAACGAAGGATTAGCCCAAGGCCACGCGACTCATGAACCTTCGGGACGTGCTCCCAGTAGGACATCGGTGGCTTTGCAGAGAGCCGTGACGGGCGATCCTGGAGAGAGTCGAAGAGACTCCGTGGCCTCGCGAGTAATGGTGGATGTCATCACTTGATTGGCATCAATTGCAATCTTCACCGACGACAAAATGTCGCCGTGCTGCACGCTCAATACAGTTCCTTGTAGTTGATTTCGCGCACTCAACGGAATGGCGTCACCAGATTCAATGAGTACCTGTGGCGTTTGGCGACCCTCGAGCTCATCAAGAAAGCGCACCACAGCACGTGCTTGTTCTCGCCGCCACGCACTAACAAGCGAATGCTCGCGCACCTGACCCAAGTTGGACGTGACCTCAGCCAACGCTTCTCGTTGTTGAGAAACAAACGAATCAATTGGGAGATCTAGCCGTTCGCGCATTAACACTTTCAACAAGAACGCAGTGCGCATATCACGAATGTGCAAGACCGGTTCTTCTAACCATCGATCAAGAGCTTTGTTCCCTACCGGAGTTATTTTCAGGGTCTTCTTTGCCTGACCACGAACACCTCGACCTGCGCGCGACGACAACAGCCCACGAGATTCAAGCAATGCCAACTCTCGGTACACCACTGGACGCGATGCGGTGAGAACAATGCCAACGTCGCCATCGGCCGCAAATTCTTGAGCAATGGGATACCCATGATCAAGACCCAACCGAATTAGTGCCAGACACACGCCTGCTTCTGGATGCTCAACTGCGACCACAGACCCCATGAGCCAATTATAGTCCACAATGGACTATTGAGTAGTTACAAATAGACATATAGCGTGACGTCATGCCGCCATCACGACGAGTTCGATCAGCGAAACATGTCATGGCCCTACTTGCGGCCGTGGTGACGTCCGCCGCCACAGTTAGCGCATGTGGCGACTCCTCCACCACGTCAACAAATCCGACGGAAATCGTGATTGCGGCCGCCAGCGATCTTCGCCCTGCATTTGAAGAACTTGCCGAAGAGTTCACCAATGACACAAACATCGCCGTCACATTCTCATTTGGTTCATCTGGACAACTGCGTGAACAAATTTTGAATGGTGCGCCGTTTGACGTGTTTGCATCGGCAAATTCTGAATTCGTAGACGAAGTGATTGCGAAAGAACGAGGGGTTGCAGTCACCAAGTCCAATTACGCCGTGGGGAGAATTGTCTTGTGGAGTGCTACTCCAGAATCGCTCCCCTCATCAATCTCGGACTTAGCGGAGACAAAGTACTCACGCATTGCTATCGCAAACCCAACGCATGCTCCATACGGATTGGCAGCGCAGCAAGCTTTCATCTCCGCAGGAATATGGAATGAGATTGAGAAAAAGATTGTCTACGGCGAGAATATTTCTGACACGAAAAAGATTATTGATAGTGGCAACGCAAGTATTGGCGTCATAGCGCTCTCACTAGCCATTGCAGATGGTCGTTCATATGTTGAAATTCCAGACTCGCTTCACAAACAGCTTCTTCAAGCCGCAGTTGTGACAACAACAGGAGAACAGCAAGATGCGGCGAAGAGATGGCTTGACTTCATGTCGTCACCGGTCGGTCTCTCAGTGATGAAGAAGTACGGATTTGTCCCACCCGCAGGTTCAGGTGCAACGCCATGAACGACTGGTTTCCGTTATGGCTCTCGCTAAGAGTTGCATCTCTTGCAACCTTTATCGCCGCAGTTGTAGGCATTACGTGCGGTTACGTGCTGGCGAAAACATCGTTTCGAGGGCGAGGACTTCTTGAAGCCATTTTGTCTATCCCCATCGTGTTGCCGCCAACTGTTCTCGGCTACTACTTGCTTACAACACTCGGTGTAAACAGCCCTATTGGCCAAGCGTGGGAAAACATTTTCGGTGCACCACTTGTGTTCACCCCCACCGCAGCTGTTGTTGCGGCCTCAATCTCAGCGTTGCCGTCTGTTGTGCGCACAGCGCGCGCCGCGATTGAAGAAGTTGACTCTCGATACGAAGCGGTTGCGCGCGTTTCTGGTTATCCAGAGTGGAAGGTGGCCGTCATTGTCACATTGCCGGTGGCGCGACGCGGTCTTCTGGCGGGGGTTGCTCTTGGTTTTGCAAGAGCACTTGGTGATTTTGGTGCAACTGTGATGATTGCCGGCAATATCCCAGGTCGCACACAAACGCTCCCTATTGCTGTCTACGATGCAGTTCAGTCTGGCAATTCTTCAACAGCCCAAACAGGTGCCTTGATCTTGGCGGGAATAGCAATCGTGGTTCTTCTTGCAGTCACTCAGTTATCTGCGAGGCGAATATGAGCAACGCACCACAAACAATGTTGTCCCTGCAGTGCCATGTGAAGGCGGGCAACTTTTCTGTTCATGCAGAATGCAATATTCCATCTGGTGTCACGGCATTCTTTGGACCATCTGGATCTGGAAAGAGTCTCACCCTGTCTGCCATTGCGGGATTACTGCGACCACATTCGGGAACCATCACATGGAACGGCACCGCACTTGCAGACGCAGCAAACAAGATTCATGTACCCACACAACAACGCAATGTGGGCATGGTGTTTCAACAAGCGGCATTACTTCCACATCGGACTGTTCTCGACAACGTGGCACTTGCGGTACGCGCCACCGACAACCAACTCAGTCGACGCAAGCGCAGAGAAATTGCGTCGACATGGCTAGAACGAGTGAACGCAGGCCACCTTGCTAACGCAAACACCACCACTCTGTCCGGTGGCGAACAACAACGCGTGGCTCTGGGACGAGCACTCGCTAGCCGTCCACATGTTCTGCTGTTAGACGAACCGTTCTCCGCGCTGGACTTTTCAACGCGCGATTCGTTGAGACAACTTGTGCGCGAATTGGTGAAGGAACATTCGCTCACCGCAGTGTTGGTGACTCACGACGTTGATGACGTCACATCTCTTGCACACCAAGTTGTCACATTTCAACCTGGGAAAACCGTGGCAACATTGGACCTCACCCATGATTCGCATGCGACCATGCGATCTATCTTGGGTCTGTCTAGTTAGTTGGTTGCTCGCGCCATTCAATTGGTGCGATGTCTTTGTACAGACGTTCAATCTCATAGAAGCGACGAGCCTCGTCTACAAAGACATGAACAATGACGTCGCCGTAGTCAATAAGAACCCACTGCTTCTCACGAGTTCCCTCTGAACGCAATGGTCCACGGTCTGCAAGAACTCGAATATCACCCAGCACGGCATCTGTGACTGCACCTACTTGACGAACATTTGATGCACTGGCAACAACGAAGTATTCGGTAATTCCCACCACGTCACCCACGGGAAGAACGACAACGTCGGTTCCCTTCTTGTCGTCGATGATGCGCGCAATTTCGCAGGCAAGTTCGCGCGAATCAATACCGTTGGGAGAAGTAGTCACTTGACCACCGTAGTCGTTGTGGTGTTCTGGGGACCTGACCCCAAGAAACCAACGAAGTCGTTTCCAAGAACGATGCGCAAGTTCACACCATCGATGATTTCAAGCGACTCTTTGTATGTGAGTGTCCCAAGGAGGTTTACAAATGTCTCTGCTTCAACGCGACCCATGGTGTCGTTGTAATACACCACGGTTTCTTCTGCTGGGGTCTCTGGAATATGGCGAATCAACACCACGTTGGCCCCCATGAATGCAAGCCGAGTTGCTGCCTCTTTTGCATACGTGGTGTTGTCGAACGGAATGTCGATCATCACAGAGATGTTTGTGTTGGTGGGGCGCATTGCCGATGGCGCAACGCTTGCCATGACCGTGAGCACTTCACCACCATCTAGTTCATACATGTCGGCGTTTGCAGGGTTCCGTTGAGCGTCCACCAACAATGTTGCGCCGAATTGCCACACGTCTACTTCACCACTCAACAGTGCCGAGAAAAACGCAGCGGTTGACGTTGGAGTTGATGGCTTGCTGTCTTGTGGCTGAATTGTCGTAGCAGTGGCATCGGCATTGGTGGCAACTCCGGCTCGTGCAACCGCAGTCCACAATGCTTTCACTTGTGGCAAACGAGTTGACTCTGCACTACCCGCCTGAGATGCCGCAAGCGATGCGGCTACTTGTTGACCAGTGACGGTGGTGGAACCTGCGCCAAGGACCGTTGCAACAGTTCCATCGGCAACGGTGTCCAAAACTGCTTGGGGCAACGAAACTGGCTGAGAACCAATTGGTGCGAGCACGGTGGCAAGGTCTTCGGCATTCACCACATCGGCAACTTCAAGTGACACATTCAAAAGATTTTCAACATCTGTCTTCAATGCTGAGAGTCCACCAGTTGTGTACGAATCTGCAATACGACGTGGTGCTTCGCTACCTCGAACATCTGCCCGTGCGCCAACTGGTACCGACACAATTGTTCCGCCACGCAAAGATGGATCTATTGCAATCAACGCGAGCGATGCAAGTTCATTGCGAGAGTTAGTGATAGCCAACATCTCAACAGGAGTTAACGGAATTGAAATTGTTGCGTTGTTGTCTACGTTGTTGCCGCCTGAATCATTCAGAAGATCAGCCGCACCAATCACCAACCCGCCGGGTAACGCGATTGCAGTGAGGACAGACGTGACAACAGCAGCAATCATTCGTCGACGACGACGTGCAGGAATTGCACTCACGATGCACTCCGATACAAACCGTTCGCCTGAATGATGTTGAGAACTCCATCAACTGTGAGATGGTCAACCGATTCACTGCGCGCAATGCGCTCACGAATGCTGGTGCTAGATGCTTCCACCGGCTCCATGAAGACGTGAATAGCTCCGTCCAGGTGTTGAGGAGCCTTCTGTTCGCCGCGATTCACGATGATGAGCGTAGAGAGACTGCGCACCACCTCGGGGCGATGCCACGTAGTAATTCGTTCCGCCGTGTCTGAGCCCACAATGAGAAACAATTCAGTCTCTGGTTGCTGGCTACGAAGTTCCTCCAAGGTGTCGGCCGTATACGTGGGACCGCCACGACGAATCTCGCGATCGTCTACCCCGAGACCAGCCTCTCCCGCTACCAATGCTTCTGCCATCTGCAGACGAAGTCCTGCAGGGGTCACTGTTCGCTCGTCGGTTTTCTGCCAGGGGTCGTTTGCAACAAGGAGATCGACGTGGTCGAGACCGAGTTGGGTGAGAACTGTGCGTGCCGCCGCCAAATGCCCAAGATGTGGTGGGTCAAAGGTTCCTCCGAGGAGTCCAAGACGACGTGGGGCGGGGTTCGGCACGTGGCAAGCGTAGAAGCCCGAGGGGTGCTTCTACCTGCAGAAACAGAAAAGAACAAATTTCCCCTAGACGGGGCTAGATCCGTCTGTTACTGTCATCAATCCCCACTTGGAGAACCCCCTCCTTGATGAACCTCCCCTGTGTCCGTTGCCACGGTTCGCTAGGGAACAAAAAACTACGGAAAAACGGTTGTACACAGCATCATGAATGACTCAATTGGCCTCTATTTGAATGACATCGGCAAGGTTGCCCTCCTCACCGCTGAGGACGAGCGCGAATTGTCAAAAGCCATCGAAGCTGGTCGTGAAGCAGCAAAGCGTCTCGAAGCCGGCGAACGTGGAGCCGCCCTTCGTCGAGACTTGCGCAATGCCGCAGCCGCAAAGGACCGTTTCATTCGTTCAAACCTTCGTCTCGTGGTGTCTATTGCTCGCCGTTACCCATTGCCACAGGGCATGGACCTCTTGGACCTCATCCAAGAAGGCAACCTCGGTCTCGAGCACGCGGTCGACAAGTTCGACTGGCGCCGTGGATTCAAGTTCTCCACCTATGCAACATTCTGGATCCGTCAGGCCATTGGCCGTGCACTCGACCAGAAGGCAAGCCTCATCCGTATTCCTGGTGACCGCTCCGCAAGCTTGCGTGCAGCACTTCGTCAGGCTTCTGGCGACGGCGAAACCCTCGATGCAGGCAACGCTGAATTGCATCGCCTCACCACCCCAGTGTCTCTCGACAAGACCGTGGGCGACGATGGCGACGCAACCTTGGGCGACCTTATGGACAACGGTCAAGGAACACCAGAAGATGCCGTCATGGCGCTTGTTGATTCTGAATTGTTGGACGAACTTCTCGGAACATTGGACGACCGCGCTCGTTACGCCGTTGAAGCACGCTTTGGCCTCCTCGACGGAGAGCGCAAGAGCTTCCGTGAAGTGGGCGAAGATCTTGGCGTCACTGCTGAAGCCGCACGTCGCCTTGTGAGTCGTGCAGTTGAAGGTCTGCGCGACGACGCAGAGCGCATTCTCGCCGTCTAATTCTCATGACTGCTCGTTGGACTCCACAGTCCTATAAGGACTTTTCGGCCCAACAACAGCCGGATTGGCCAGACACCGCTGCGCTTGATGTAGTTCTGAAGCAAGTTGCTGAAAAGCCATCGCTTGTGTTCGCTGGAGAATCTCGCGCGTTGCAATCTGCACTAGGACAAGTTGCCGAAGGTCGCGCGTTCTTGCTGCAGGCCGGTGACTGTGCTGAAAGTTTTGATGAATTCAACGCAGTCAACATTCGTGAGAAGTTGCGCGTCATTTTGCAAATGGCAGTTGTACTCACCTACTCAATGGGCGTGCCCGTTGTAAAGGTAGGACGCATGGCTGGTCAATTCGCTAAACCACGTTCCTCTGGTACCGAAAAAATTGGCGATGTTGAACTCCCCTCGTTCCGCGGTCACATTGTCAACGACCCAGAATTCACTGCCGCTGCACGCGTACCAGACCCACATCGTTTGTTGCAGGCATACGAGCAATCGGCATCAACGCTGAACTTGTTGCGCGCATTTACTAAGGGCGGTTTTGCAGACTTGAATCGCGTCAGCGCGTGGACACAGGAATATGCGAAGTCAAGCCCCGAAGGTCAGCGTTACGTTGCTTTGTCTAACGAGATCGAGCGTGCGTTGTCGTTTATGCGCGCATGTGGTGTTGACACCGAGAGCCACTCTTCGCTTCACGAAGTAGATGTGTTCACTAGTCATGAAGCACTCATTCTTGGATACGAAGAAGCGTTGACACGCCAAGATTCATTGACTGGCGAGTGGTACAACTCATCAGCACACATGTTGTGGATTGGTGAGCGCACACGTCAACTAGATGGCGCACACGTTGAGTTCTTGCGTGGAATCGCAAACCCCATTGGCTGCAAAGTTGGCGCTACCACGTCTCCGGAATGGGTCTTGGAGTTGTGCGAAAAGGTCAACCCGCATCGCATTCCAGGTCGTCTCACACTCATCTCTCGCATGGGTGCAGACAAGATTGAAGACGGCTTGCGTCCGTTGTTGCGCGCCGTTAAAGAATCTGGTCATCCAGTGGTGTGGGCATGTGACCCCATGCATGGAAACACCATCACCGCACCAAATGGTCGCAAGACACGCCAGTTCGAAGACATCGTTGGCGAAATCGCTGGCTTTGTACGTGCGCATAAAGCCGAGGGAACCTGGCCTGGTGGTATCCACGTAGAACTCACTGGCGACAATGTCACCGAGTGCACCGGCGGAACCGACCACCTCACAAACGACGATCTTGACTACCGCTACCAAACAGTGTGTGACCCACGGTTGAACGGTCGCCAAGGTGTCGATCTGGCATTCCGCGTGGCAGAACTCATTCGCCAGCACAACTGACATGTCAACTCTCAACGCAGCATGGGCGTTAGTTGATTCATGGCCTGTTGCAGCGTCTGTCGCCGTTGTATCGCGCTCCGGAGTAGAGACTCACGGCGATGTTTCGCGGGTGCAACGAATTGCATCAGTGAGTAAGCCACTTGCTGCCTATGCCGTTTTGATTGCATGTGAAGAAGGAAGCATTTCTTTAGATGACCCTGTTGGTCAGCCCGGCTGCACTGTTCGACATTTGTTGTCTCATGCCGGTGGATACTCGTTTGATGGCGCCACTCCCGTTGGAAAGCCAGAAGTAAAGCGCATTTACTCAAACACAGGATTCGAGATGCTGGCATCACATGTTGAGCAGTCAACTGGTATCAGTTTTGTGGAATACCTGGATGATGCGGTGTTTGCGCCGCTTGGCATGCACTCTTCGTCATTGCAGGGCTCATGCGCAAAGGATGTTCACTCATCGGTGGACGACCTTGTGCAGTTCATTCACGAACTTCGCTCCCCCACGTTGATTGCACGAGAGACATTCATTGACGCTGTTGTGCCCGTGTTTCCAGAATTGTCTGGCATTGTTCCTGGAGTGGGACCACAAGATCCATGTCCGTGGGGACTTGGCTTCGAGATTCGCGGACACAAAGATCCACATTGGACTGGGTCACAGAACTCTGCTGCAACGTTCGGACATTTCGGCGGAATCGGAACATTCCTGTGGCTGGATCCGGTGGCCGATTGCGCATGTGTGATGTTGGCAGAAAAAGAATTCGACGAATGGGGCATGGAGTACTGGCCCACATTCAATGACGCAGTGTTGTCTGCAATACGGCATTAATCGCTTGTAGTCAACACACTCATTGAGCGTCATCTATTAGGTTTGACGTTTGTGACCGAAGAACGTGGCCTTGCAAAATTCACAATGGGCATTGGCCCGCTGTTGCTATGTGGATTCAGTGTTCCCGTTGCAAACAGCATGGTGTTTCCTGCTCTGTCAGACCTTCAAGACAAGTACAACTTTGAAGATTCCGGTTTGGGACTCATTGCCGCGTCTGGATTCATGGCGTCGTTAATTGTTCAATTGTTTCTTGCGCCATATGCAGACCGAGGGAAGCCAAAACGTTTTGTTCTTGCTGCGCTGGTTCTAGCGGCCATCGGTTCTGCACTGTTCGCATTTGGTACTTCGTTGTGGATGTTTGTGGTTGCCCGCGCCATTACGGGTGCATCACTTGGAACCAGTGGACCTGCAATTAAAGCTATTGCCGCAAACATTGATAAGACTCGCGCCGCAGAACGACTCGGACGATTGCGCGGACTAGAACTTGCAGGTTTCACTGGTGGCCCAATGATTGGAGCGCTACTCATTGAACCGTTCGGATTGCGTGGAGCATTCTTAATTTTCAGTGGAGTTGCACTCACGGCATTTCTGATTGTGATGCCACGACAACTTCCGTCATTGCCGACAACAACAGAATCTAAGCGCTTGAGTGTTGAGCTATTGCGACTGCGTCCTGTGCGCGCAGCGGCACTTGCATCTATGACTCTGTTTATTCCAATTGGCATATACGACGCACTGTGGGACCGATACATCACCGACCGAGGTGGCACCAATGTGATGGTGGGTCTCACCTTCTTGCTCTACACAATTCCGTTCATTGTGTTGGGCGCTGCTGGTGGTCGACTTGCCGACAAACGCGGTGCGTCGCGAATGACTGTTGTCGGCATTTTCCTTACCGCTCCGCTTGTGTTGGTGTACGGCATTTTGGAGAGCGCGTGGTTGTTGGTGGGATTCGCGATTGTGGAGGGCGTCATTGGTTCTCTGTCCATTCCTGCAACGCAATCATTAATGGCTCAAGTTGCGCCGAAGGGACGAGCTGCTGCAGCTCAAGGACTAAGCGGCAGTGGCGACTTAATTGCTGGCATCATCATGTCGCTCATCGCGCCCGTGCTGTACGGATCATCTGAAGACAACGGCGGCATTCTCACTTTTGGATTTGCTGCATTACTGATGGTGATATTCGGAACGGCGGTGGCCCTCATGTTGAGAACCACCGCCGACTCGCGATCTGCAACTACTGAATAGTTGCGTTCAGTTTTTGAACGAGTTGTTAGCTCAAGCGCTCAACAATCATCGCCATGCCCTGGCCACCGCCAACGCACATTGATTCCATGCCGTACTGCTTGTCTTCCCACTGAAGTCCGTTGATGAGGGTGGTCATGATGCGAGCACCGGTCATACCGAATGGGTGACCCAATGCAATACCACCACCGTGAATGTTCAACTTCTCCATTGGAATGCCAAGGTGCTTCGCCGATGGCAAGACCTGTGCAGCAAATGCTTCGTTGATTTCGACGAGGTCGATTTGGTCGATGGTCATGCCGGCACGCTTCAGTGCTTGACGACATGCTTCGATTGGTCCAAGACCCATGATTTCTGGGTTCAAACCAGACACACCCGACGACACGATACGTGCGAGCGGGGTGAGGCCAAGTTGCTTTGCCTTGGTATCGCTCATCACCATGACTGCGGCTGCGCCGTCGTTCAATGGACATGCGTTACCGGCAGTGACTTTGCCGTCTGGGCGGAACACTGGCTTCAACTGTGAAGTTGCTTCGTAGGTGGTTCCTGCACGTGGGCCATCGTCCTTGCTCACAACGGTTCCGTCTGGGAGAACCAATGGAGTGATCTCACGCTCGAAGAAGCCGTTCTCTTGGTGAGCAACTGCGAGGTTGTGTGAGCGAACACCGAAGTGGTCCATTTCTTCGCGGCTGACGTTTTCAAGTTCAACAACGTTCTCTGCTGTTTGACCCATTGCGATGTATGCGTCTGGCAAACCAACTGGTGGTGCCCATACGCCTTGGCCACCTTCTGCGCGTGCCTTGGTGCGTGCACCTGGCTCTTTGAAGATGGGGTTTGGAGCAGAGTCGCTTGCACCTGATGCATAACGGCTTACTGCTTCAACACCGGCTGCGATAAAGCAATCGCCTTCGCCTGAGCGAATGGCATGTGCAGCCATACGGATGGTCTGCAACGACGACGAGCAGTAACGGTTGACGGTGACACCAGGAACGTTGTCGAGTCCGGCGAGGATGGCGACCATACGACCGATGTTGAATCCGCCTTCACCGGCTGGCTGACCAATTCCCAAGATGAGGTCTTCGACATCGTCGGCCTTCACCTGTGGAACTTTGGCCATGAGAGCCTTGACGATTTGAGCCGACATGTCGTCTGGACGAAGGTCAACAAGTGAACCTTTGTTCGCGCGACCGATGGGGCTGCGGGCTGTAGCAACAATGACTGCTTCGGGCATGTACGTCTCCCTGTTAGATGGGTGTTTTGGCTGGTCCGCGAGTCGAACCGCCCTACGACAGTAGCCAAACTTTCCGCCTTTTCAGCCTTCGTGGGTGAATGTGATGGGTTCGCCACCTAATCTGCCTGTATGAACCTGCCTTCAGTCCCCCTCGCCGATATCGACCTGTCAGACCCAGAGTTCTGGACCCAGCCTCGGGACTGGCGATTCGGGGCTTTTAAGACCCTGCGCGACGAGTCCCCATTCCACTTTTTTGAAGAGCGCATGGTGGAGAACTCCCCTATTCCACCAGGACCTGGCTATCGAGCACTCGTTCGCCACGACGACATCTGGCATGTGAGTCGAAACCCACAGTTGTTCTGCAGTGGCCAGGGATCGAACATTGGCGACTTGCCTGTGGAGATCAATGAGTTCTTTGGGTCGATGATCAATATGGATGACCCGAAGCATTTCCGGTTGCGCTCAATTGTGTCAAAGGGTTTCACACCAAAAGAAATCACCGCACTGGAAGAGTCGGTGCGTATTCGTTCACGTTCGGTGATTGACCGCATGTTCGAACGCTTCCCAGAGCGTGAGTGCGACTTCGTTCGCGAGGTTGCAGCGTTGATGCCACTGCAAATCATCTGCGACATGATGGGCATTCCCGAAAGCGATGAAGAGATGATCTTCAACTGGACCAATACGATTCTCGGAGTTGGCGACCCAGAGTACGTAGGAACGTTTGAGGATTTGGTTCGTGTCGGCGGCGAAATTTACGCGTACGCATTGGCGCTCGGTGAAGATCGTTTGAAGAATCCACGCAATGACATTGCATCAGTGATGATGAATGCCGTTGTTGATGGAGATCGCATTAGCGCTCAAGAGTTCGGTTCGTTCTTTATTCTTTTGGTTGTTGCAGGAAACGAGACCACTCGTACTGCCATCGCACATGGCATGCGTGAATTAACACTGCATCGCGACCAACGTGAGTTGTGGTTCAATGATTTTGAAACACACACGAAGTCTGCAGTAGAAGAAATTGTTCGCTATGCGACGCCAGTGATTCACTTCCGTCGTACCGCAACTGAAGACACCGAGATCAATGGACAAAAGATTGCGGCCGGCGAAAAGGTTGTGATGTTCTACCAATCGGGCAACCGCGATGAACGAGTCTTTGCGAATCCGGACTCATTTGACATTCGTCGCTCGGCCACCCCTGCCCAGGTGGGATTCGGCGCAGGTGGTCCACACTTCTGCTTGGGAGCAAACTTGGCTCGCCGCGAGATTGCAGTGATGTTCGACGAAATTCGCCGCCGCGTTCCGCAGTTGGAAATCACGTCGGAACCTGCATACCTACAGAGCTCGTTCATCAACGGCATCAAGCGCATGCGCTGTTCGTGGTAAATCTCGAAGCACGAACGATTTTGAGAGTTTGAGAACTTCGGCATAAATCGGATGTCTCGGATTGAGTTTGTAGAACTTGTATCCACCATCTTGAAACACATCAACAATTTCAGTTGCCGAGTAGTAATTCAGCACGACTCTCACTTCGCTTCTGGAACGGCCACAGTTTCTGGCGATTGCAGTGGCGGTTTGAAAATGTTGTTCGCTGCATAGTTCAAGAAGAACATCAGCTTCAACGCCTCTGATCAGATTTGCGAATGGATTGGTTACGTTCATCGGCATGATTCGGATGTGTTCCGTTGTCTCTTGATTCGGGAGCCGATGATTGTCCCTAAACCTGGCGGTATCCCGTCCGTCGCCCGCCAGGCACTCATTGACAAAGGTGACGGCATGCCACCAACTTTCGACCTCTATCCCCGCATGACGCCGTGACGGAATACCCGCATTACATCGTGACGCCGTGACGGCATACCTAGATGGCGGTGTGACGGCATGCCGTCATGCGGGAAAGCAGAATCAAATGTGTTGCTATGCCGTCACGTTCTTTTTTGCACCCACCCTCAGGCTGTGGTGGGATGCCGTCGGGCGAGAACTGGCGAAGCGAGAACCAGTGAAACGAAATCTGTGATTATTCGCTGAGTGCAAGGCGAATGTCGGCAACAACCGCCGCATGATCGCTTGGCTGCACGCCACCAACAGGTTCCAAACCGGTCAACCAAATGCGCGATGGATTTCCAATAGGACGCGGACGTGGCCACGACACAAACACATAATCAAGACGCCTGTTTGGCCACGCCGAATCCTCGATGTACGGATTATCTCGGCGCCACGTAAATCCATCGCCTTCGCCAGCGATCTCCCACAAGTCAGTAAAGACCAAACCGTCTACGGCTGGCTCGCGCCGACCGGTCAGCATTCGAATTTCATCTGAATCATGAACGGCATTGAAATCACCAGCCATCAACACAGGCATTTCGTTTTCAGGATCAACGCGCAACTGGTCAACAATTCCACTCAACGCTTCACACTGCGCAAGCCGTGTACCGGAACCGTCAAAGCGATGATCCAAGTGCGTACACACCGTCCACACCCGTCCATATGGCGAATCGACTAACGCAACGACTGCGCGGCGATAACTCGGTGCACCAGTGACGTCAGGCAAACGATGAACTTCCCACGACACAATTGGCCAGCGAGACAAAATTGCGTTCCCCAAGCTGACTCCGTCGTCGTACCACGGCCCCTCGGTACGCGCCACAAACATGTTCAACTCATCTGCCAGCCATTGCGCTTGGTCTAAACCGCCTTCTTGCGCCCAGACCTCTTGCAGAAACACAATGTCGGCATCGGCATCTTGCAACACCGACAAAATTGCCGACTGGCGTTCACGCCACGGGCCAAATTGCCACCAGAGATTCCAAGTGAGTACGCGCGCCTCCATGACCACACGGTACTCCCACTTACAACCGAGAAGGCTCTATTGAGTCGCCAAGCTCGCTCTGAACTCGCCGTCAACAATCATCGCAACAACATCCGGCGAGGGTTCACTGAGCCGCTCCACAGTGACTCCATGAATCTCGCCCGTAAAGCGATACACATGCGGATAATCCCCCACTGCGGCACCAGTATCCATTCCTACGTCGAATGTTTCGCCACTCATTGAGAACACCACTGGCACCGAGCGCTCCACGTGAACATGACCAACGACAACATCGTCCACCAACATCAATGAATGTCCGCCACCACCGAAGCCACCGTCATACGCATGGTTAATGACCACCGAATGGCGACCAGGTGTCAACGAAACAGATGAGGTGGCAACAAAATGTTCGTGACCCATCCAGTTGTAGTGATACGTGGGTCGACCATCAGCACCCACATACAACGTCCACCCCGCCATGTTGCCACCTTGGCACACAATGACGCCTTCACAACCACCCGCAGGCACAGTGATGTCTGCAGTGATCATGAATGAACAGTTCTTCACACTCACTACTGACATCTCAGGCATTCGAATGTGATCTGTGGTGTACGTCATCTTCTTCACACCGTTCAAACTGGTGGGAGGCACCATGGTCATGCCAAGTGTTGAACCAGGTTCGCGTAACGGATACACGTTGTTACGTTGCGCTTCTACATCAAACACCTCTCGTAAGTGAGCCAGCTTTTCCGGATACTCCGAAGACAAATCAACGCCCTGTGAGAAATCTTCTGCAATGTTGTAGAGCTCCCACTTCTCTTGTGGTCCATCAAATGGCACCATGCCGAATCTGTTCCACTGAACTCGCCCATGGAAACATGACGCCATCCAGCCCTCGTGATATATCGCACGATTCCCAAACATCTCGAAGTACTGCGTGGTGCGCGCGCTAGGCCCATCTGGACCATCGAATGCATATGTCATGGACACACCATCAACGGGCATCTGCTGTAAGCCATTCACCACGGATGGAATCTCCACGCCGGCGGCCGCCAACAACGTTGGCATTACATCGACAACATGATGGAACTGCGTACGCAAACCACCAGCATCGCGAATACGCGCCGGCCACGACACCGCCATTGCATTTCGCGTACCACCAAAATGTGACGCCACTTGCTTCATCCATTGGAACGGCGAATCAAGTGCCCATGCCCACGCCAAGTTGTAATGGTTCTCACATCGTGCAGTTCCAAAATCGTCCATGTGGTCTAGCAACCACTCAGGATCTTCTGGAATGCCATTTTGAAATGACGGCGCACTCCACGCGCCGTGAATTGTTCCCTCAGCAGACGCGCCATTGTCACCCGTGATGTACATCACCAAGGTGTTGTCGCTCTCGCCCATGGCATCCAGTGCATCCAACACGCGACCAATTTGTGCATCGGTGTGCGCCATGAAGCCTGCAAAGACTTCCATCAATCGCGATGCGACAGGCTTGTAACGATCTGGATACGACTCCCACGACGGAACTTCATCGGGTCGCGGCGTCAATTGTGTTCCCGCAGGAATTACCCCAAGCGCCAACTGACGTTCATAAATTTCTCGACGCAGTTCATCCCATCCCTGATCAAACTGACCCTTGAATTTTTCAATCCACTCGGGCGCAACATGATGCGGACAATGCATGGCGCCTGTTGCGATGTATGTAAAGAACGGCCGAGTTGGTTGAGACGCTTTCTGCACGCGCATCCACGAGATTGCTTTATCAACGATGTCTTCGGTCATGTGATAGTCATCGCGACCTTCATAAGGCATCACCGGTGTTGTCTGATCAAAAATGGGAGGTTCCCACTGCGAGGCTTCCGCATTCAGAATGCCGTAGAAACGTTCGAATCCAAGACCCATGGGCCACCGATCAAACGGACCCGCAAGAGTTTGTTCCCACATTGGCGCAAGATGCCATTTGCCAAACGCACCTGTGGAATAGCCCGACTGCTTCAGAATCTCAGCAACACTTGCCGCTTCTTTAGGAATGATGCTGTCGTACCCAGGGAACACATTTGCCCCCTCTGGAATTCCGCCCATGTGCACCGTGTGATGATTACGACCAGTCAACATTGCTGCGCGCGTCGGAGAGCACAATGCCGTTGTGTGGAACTGATTGAATCGCAAACCTTGCGCCGCGACTCGATCAAGAGCTGGTGTTGGAACCGGGCCACCAAAAGTTCCACATGTTCCGAAACCAACATCGTCCAACAAGATCAACACAATGTTTGGCGCACCAGCAGGTGCTTGTGTGATCTCTAGTGGTGCCGGTGTGGAATCAGGAACGGTGTATCCCTGCACTCCTTCAAATGGCTGCGTCCTGCGAGGTAGCGACGTTGCCATATCAGCCCGCCACTCCCTTGTTCTCAATTGCGCGACGAACCTGATTCACAACGGCCTCATCACCAGATATTGCAATGGCACCGGCCGTCTCTTCTGCACTCCACGTAGTGCGTCCAGTCAACATCGTTTCGAATGTCTTGCGTGACATGCGCACAACAGTTGTTGCACCCCATCCGTCAGTGGGAACCGCAACTGCATTGCGAACATGTAGGCCGGCAGTTTCGTCACCAATTACAAATGCAATGTGGTGATTAATTCCATCTACCGCAATAGGGTCAAGCAATACTCGCAACGTGTGCACCAAGTTCACAGCCGACACATCGCTAATGAACTTTGCATTGAATCCGTGTTGCATAAATCGATCCATGGGGAACGAGCCGTCGAGATGACGAGCACGCGTAATGGCCCAATTGCGAATGTTTGCAGCAGGAGTGCGTTCAGCAATCACACGTAAGCATGACGCCAACAATCCACGGTCTTCAGGTGTTGCACCCTCGGACCGAACGAGCCATGTGGCCATCTCTGTCGCCCAGCGAACATCGTTCGCCGCCAAAGCATCGGCAACTTGACCCCGAACTATGTCTCGCCCACCAAAGCCAGCAATCAACTTTGGATAACGCGACTCTGGCGCATCTGGAAACAACTTCTCTTCGTTTCCATCGAACCATCCGCGCAGACCCATGAAGATCTGTCGCACGTGGTGCTCTCCAACGCCATAGCGTTCGCTTGTCAAATAATCCACGTCATACAAGCCGGGCAACGCCACACGAGCCGCTACTTCGTCTGCGGTCCAGCCTTTGTTAATTCCGCGCACGGTTTGATCCCACAAAAACTGAATGGAGTCGCGATAGCGAGTTGCCTTCTCACGAATGTTGTCTTTTCCAACAAGTGCAGGACCGTGTGTTGCAACGAGATACTCGGGTGACCATTTGATGATGTTGTCGATTCCAGGAATCAAAACTCGTGGGTCACGATATTCCTCGCCACGAATGGCAAACACGTTGAACAACACGGGCCACACCGAGTTATGAACACATGTGCCAATGGTGGGGAAATAGAAGTTGATGGAGTCATCGGAATCACTGGGCGAGTACTTGTATTGCACGGGCAGCCCCGCGATGGTTAATGAACCACTCTCCCCCAACTCTTCGGTAACGGGAATATGTCCTGGCGTGAAAGGCGCGTGTGCTGGGTTCTTGTAGAAAAAGCCGAGCCCAACATT